>Ga0181568_10000394_pt1 | contig 38314 bp, 35 predicted proteins | sample 101ome_20_FD_133758 | JGI IMG/M metagenome (GOLD analysis project Ga0181568, IMG submission 133758) | Coastal salt marsh microbial communities from the Groves Creek Marsh, Skidaway Island, Georgia - 101404AT metaG (megahit assembly) | ecosystem: Environmental > Aquatic > Marine > Intertidal...
ATAATTTTTTAATATATATTTAATTATATTCTCTAAACTCTGCGAGTCCCTTTTGCATTCGAAAACTCCTCTATAGTTTGACTTTACATGTTTAATATCTGGGAAAATTATCACTGGTCTTTTCCTTGCTAAACTCTCTAAAACCACTTTTGGTGAACCCTCAGTAAACGAAGGGAGAATAAATATATTATGTTGATCGTATAAATTTATTAACTGTTCTACTTCGCTTATTTGACCCATAAAATTTACATTAAGGTTATTTATAAAAATATTTTTATTCTCACCTGCTAGTGTCAATCTGTAATCAATTTTTATTTTAGAGATTAGCTTTATTAAAGAAAAAACTCCTTTTTCTTTTTTAAATCTTCCTAAATACAATAGATTTACTTTATCTAAATTTGGATATGAGCGATTTTTAAACCATTTTTCATTAAGCTCTGAAGGTTTTACCAAGTAATCCATTCTATAACTTTGGATTTTCTCAGAAACTGAAATAACTTTAAGCTTCTTACAAATTTTTTTTAACATTAAATCATAAAATAAATAGCCGAAAATATTTAGTTTAGAATAATATTCTTTATGACCATTGCTCCTTAAGTAAACATAACCACTTAAATCTTTAATTATAAAATTTAACAAACAAAAAATAATAAAGTTTCTTGGAGTTACGGAAACAATTAAGATTTTCAAATTTTCTTTATCATAATATTTGTTTATAAATTTAAACGTAACTTGTTGTACAAAATTTTTTAAAACTAATTTATGATATTTTTTATTAGATGTTTTTTTTGAAATTAAGAAAACCCTAAAGTTTTTTGATAAGGCTTGTAAAATATTTAGGATATCATTAAATTTAGCAGATATTACATTCTTATCAGAATAAATTTCATCATTTGATATAACTAAAATTTTTTTCATCTCAAGAATCTATAAAATTTTTTTGGGATAAAAAATAAAACTAAAAATTTAAAAATTTGAAATAAATCAGGATAATTTAAAATTTTTTTTAAAATTTTAATATTTTTTCTATCCTCTACAAGAAGATATTTTATTTCTAAATACTTTAGTTTTTTTTCTAAAAAAAAGATATTCTTTCTAAAAAAGTCATTAGACATATTTTTATAGTACCAATCTTTATATTCTTGATAAAACATCTTAGAGTTTAAAGTTGAAAAGTTACTAGAATGGACTCGATAATTTACTAAAGGAAGATCAATTGAATGCCCGTTGTAAATACTTGAAACTCTCATCATAAAATCATAATCACCTATAATATTATAATTTTCATTAAAAAAAATATTATCTTCAAATATTTTTTTTTTAAATATTACTCCGCTTATAATAATAAAATAATCTCTCACTAATTGGTCAATAATTTTTCCATTTGGCAATCTAAAATTTCTATACAATTTTTTTTTATTATTTTTTTGAAAAATTAAATTAGTATTTGAATAATAAAAGCTATTATCGGTTCTAAAAAATTCCGACCTAGACGATAGATAGTTCTTTTCCCACCAGTCATCACAATCAAGAAAAGCGATTAATTTTCCTGAAGTTTTTTTAACTGCTAAATTCCTAGCTTTATATAGTGTAGTTTTGTTGTTTGAATAAAAATATTTAATTCTAGAATCATCGAATGATTTAATAATTTTTAATGAGTTATCTGTTGAGCAATTGTCCCACAAGATTAATTCAAAATTGTTATAATATTGCTCAATAACACTTTTAATAGATTGTTTTAAATATTTTTCTCCATTGTGAAAATTAATGATTACACTTACTTTATCTGACATTTTTTCTAAAATAATTAATTGTTTTTTTTAAACCTAAATCTATAGATGTTTTTGCTTTCCAGTTTATTAGTTTTTTTGCTTTATTTAAATCTGGATATAGATATTTAACTTCATCCTTTCTAAGTTTAATTTTTCCAAATAAAGGATTGCCTAATTGCAAAAAATTACAAATCTTTAATATTATTTTTTTAACAAGAATTGGTTTCCCACTTCCTATATTTATGATTTCGCCAGTTGTTTTTTTATTTTTTAAAACTTTTAATAATGCTTCAACAAAATCATCAATGTACAAAAAGTCTCTATATTGAGTTCCATTAGAACAGTCAAAACTTTTATCTAACATAGCATTATAGATTACAATGGGTATCAGTCTGTTTATATCCTGTCTAGGACCATATAATAAATACGGCCTTACTATAGTTGCTGGAAAATTATATTTTTTATAATAACTTAGTAAAAGTTTTGTACATGACAATTTTGCAAAACCATAATAAGAATAAGATCTTTTTATTGTAAAGTTTTCCTTATGAGGAGATTTTAATTTCCCATATTCAACGCTTGAACCAATCTGGATAAATTTTTGAAGTTTTTTATTTAAAAACAATTCTGCTATATTTTTGCAACCAATATAATGACTACTAATAGTTTTTTTTTTATTTTTATGATCTACATAACCTGCAAGATTAATTACAAAATTAAAGTTTTTTTTTAATTTTTTTTTAAGACTATTCTTTTTACTTATATCAGCAAATATATAATTAATTTTGGGTAATAGCTTTTCTTTTTTTGGTTTTGTTTTTGATAAACTGGTAACTTCCCATCCTTTAGACAAAAATTTTTTTGCTAAATGATAACCTACAAAACCGGTGCCACCAGTAATTAATACTTTTTTAGTCAATATATTTTTTATTTTTGATTGCCTCTTCCAAAATCTCTTTATCTCTCAATGTATCCATACATTGCCAGAAGCCATAATGTTTAAATGCAGATATTTGTTTGAGTTTTGCAGCCTTTTTAAAAGGTTCCTGCTCTAGAAAAATTTGATCATTTTTAATATGGTCAATTAATTCTGGTTCCATGGCAAAAAAGCCACCATTAATCCACCCCTCATCTAACGAATTTTTTTCTCTAAAATATTCTACAAAGTTGCCATTTATTTTAATTGCGCCAAATCTTGCTGGCGGCCTTACTGCAGTCAAAGTAATCATTTTTTTGTTTTGTTTATGAAAATTTATCAATTTTTTTATATTTACATTTGATAATCCATCACCATAAGTCATCAAAAAAGTTTGGTCTAAATATTTTTTTAACCTTTTTAATCTACCGCCTGTCATAGTTTTTTTTCCAGTATCAATTAAATTAACTTTTATTTTTTTTGAAAATCTTTTTTTTTTAAAATAATTTTTTATGACAGAACCTTTGTAACCAAGAGCAATATAAAATTCACTTACACCATATTTTATATAATGATCAATTATTCTATGCAAAATAGGTTTGCCACTCACTTTAATCATTGGCTTAGGAATTGTTTTTGTATATTCAGAAATTCTTGTACCCATGCCACCCGCTAATATTACTGCTTTCATTTTTTTTTTATAATATTATCGTATTCTTTTATTTGTTTAATTGAGAAATCATACATATTTTTCTTATTATTATCATAAAAATATTTATACCAATTTATTACCCAATCTATTGTTTGATTTGAGTTTAAATAACATTTCCATCCCAAATATTTTTTAGCTTTTTTACTATTTAATTTTAATAATTTTGACTCATAAAAAGATTTTTTATTATTAATAATTTTCCAATTTAATCTTTTCCATTTCAATTTTATTTTTTTTACTAAATCTAAAACTGTCACTGAATTTTTATTATTGGGCCCAAAATTAAATGCTTGTCCATTTAATTCCTTTTTTTTTAACTGAAGAATTGAAAGAGACATATAACCATATATTGCTTCTAGAACATGTTGCCATGGTCGTGTTGAGTTTGGAAATCTTAAAAATATATTTTTATTAGCTACAATAGATTTGATGCAATCTGGTATTAGCCGATCTTTTGACCAGTCTCCACCTCCTATTACATTTCCTGCACGCGCAACACTTATTTTAATAAATTTATTTTTTTGCAAAAAGCTTTTAAAATAACTTTGTATTATTAATTCTGCACAGGCTTTTGAAGCGCTATAAGGATCGTGTCCACCCAAAATATCATTTTCTTTATATCCCCTGTTTAATTCTAAATTTCGATATGATTTATCACTGGTAATAATTACAACAGAGCATTTTTTTTTTGTATTATAATTTCTCAAAGCTTCTAATAAATTAAGAGTCCCAATAGCATTTGTTTTAAAAGTTATTTTGGATTTTAAAAAAGACTCTGAAACAAGAGCTTGGGCTGCTAAATGAAAAATAAAATCTGGTTTATATTTAAGTAGTAAATTTGTTAATTTTTTTTGGTCTTCAATATTAAAAAAATAATTCTTAATTTTATTTTTTAGATTATTAGCTTGATAATTTGATGGCTTTGTTAAAACTTTATTAGATACACCTACGACTTTTGCCCCTAAAAGTGTCATCCAAATTGTTAACCATGATCCCTTGAAGCCAGTGTGACCAGTTATTATGACAGTTTTATTTTTGAATATATTTAAATTTATTTTCATTTATTGTCTAATGTGATTTGTTTTAGTTAATTTTATGATTATATATGTCAATGTCAAAATTAGATGAAAATTTCAAGTTAGTTGTAAATGTACTTAATAAAAATAATATCGTTTTTTGGATTTGCCATGGCACTCTACTGGGCATAATTAGGGATAAAAAGCTTATAGAATGGGATAATGATGTAGATATAGCTGTATGGAAAAGCAATAATAACAAAAAGAAAATTGAAATGTTATTAATTTCTAACGGTTTCAAAAAGAAAAAAAAATTTTTTGATAATGATAATCTTTTAACCTTAACAAGGCGAAACGGGAAAGAAGTTGATATAAACTTTTATGAAAAACCATATAGTTCAAAATATACATATCAAAGACATTATGATTTTAAAAATTTTGTGTGTAGAATAATTTATGTTTTATCTAGAGGAAAAAAATACAATGGTAATTATAAAAGCATTGTTAAATTATTAAGCCCTTTATCAATTTTTTTTAAAATAATTAAAAAAAAATTGATTGAGAAAAAACTATTCTATAATGAAATTGGTTATATGACTCCAAAAATTCATTTCAATAATCTATGTAAAATTAATTTTCAAAATTTAAAAGTCTACTTACCTTATAATCACAAAATGTACCTACGAAATATTTATGGAGCAAATTGGAAGGTTCCAAAAAAAAATTATAAATGGACTTTAGATAGTCCAAGCTCAAAAAAAATTTAAATATGATTCTTGTGATAAATGTCGGATTAAAAAATGCTAGATGCATATTATTTGACTCTAAAGGAAATGAAAAATTCAATTATTCAAAACCTATCAAAACGTCTTTGAAGAATAAATTTGTTGAACAATCTGTAAAAGAAATTGAAAATAAAACCATTTCAATTCTAAAAAAAATACCAAAAAAATATTCAAGAAATATAACTTATATAACTGTTACTACCTCAGCTTGCTGCTTAGTTTGCTTGGACTCTTCCGGTAAACCTTTGACTAATTCTATAATAGTTTCAGACACAAGAAGTGTAGAACAATGCAAAAAAATTAATAAATTTTTAAAAACAAATAATAATAATATTCAGTGTAGGCCGGATTTGATGTTACCAAAAATACTATGGATAAAAGAAAACAAAAGAAAAATTTACAATAAAACATTTAAATTTTTAAATATTGGAGATTTTTTGTCTTATAAAATTACCCAAAAAATTTTTACTGACTCATATAATGCATCTAAATTTATTCTGACTAAAAATAAAAAAATATATAATCATAAGTTGTACAAATATTTTGGTTTAGAAATTTCAAAATTACCAACTATTTCAGATAACAAAATATTTAATTTATGTCCAAACTTTAAAAGACAATTTAAAATTAACAATTCTTGTAAGTTTGTACAAACTTCTTATGATGCAATAGCCTCTATGCTTGGCTGTGGATCTAAGTACTCAGGGGATTTAGGAGATATGTCGGGCACTGTATCTAATATGAGAATTTTATGTTCAAAAAAACCCAAGGGTATAAGCAAAAATTTATACTCATTCAATCATCCATTCGAAAAAAAATATATAATTGGCGGCTCAAATAATTTGGGCGGTGGAATTATTGAATGGCTTAAGAATGTTTTCTATTTGGAAAAAAATTTTAATTATAAAGATCTTGATAAAATAAAAGCAAAAGATTTTCATTCATTAATTTTTTTACCATATCTAATGGGAGAAAGAGCTCCAATTTGGGACGAAAAATTAAGAGGTGTATTATTTGGTCTCTCAAAGAGCCATGGCAAAGATGAATTAATGATGGGTATTTTTTCTGGCATGGGATATTCACTAAAATTTATGATTGAAGAAATAGAAAAATTCACGAAACTAAAAGTTAAAAAGATTTTTGTGTCTGGAGGCCTGTCTAGAATTAATAATATTAATCAAATTAAGTCTGATATTACAAACAAAAAGGTCATTCAGCTCAATAACTACGAAACTACCTCGGTTGGAGCTGCTATTTGGGTTGAAAAAGTAGTGACAAAAATAAGTTTAAATAAATTACAAAAAAAATACTTAAAAATAAAAAAAATATACAATCCTAACTTTGGTCAAAACCAAAGATATATGGAATCATATAAAATTTTTAAAAAGTTAAATTTAATCTTAAAAGATATACAACATCTTAATTATAAAAATAACTTATATTTTAAAAACAAAAAAAAAGTTCTCTTAAACCTTTAAATGAAAAAAATATACCCAGGCATTATAGCAAATGATGAAGGTTTGAATAAACTTTGTAAAATACATAAATTAAAAAATACCAGAAATTCCCACAAAAAAATTTATAACTTTAGAAAATTTATTTATAGTAATGAAAATATAATTAAAAATATCTTCGGTATAATTTTGCACTATGATGATTTTAAAAATGAAGAAGGTATAAAATTTATCCACCATCTAAAAAAAAAAAATATCAGATACGGCATAAAATTTGATGATGGAAGAAAAAAAATATCAAATGAAAATGAAAAAGTAACTATAGGATTAAATAATATATCAAAGAAAATTTTAATTTATAATAAATTCAAATGCTCATTTGCAAAATGGAAAGTGGAATTTAATGTATGCAAAAGAAAAGTATCAGATAAAATAATAAAAAAGAATATAAAGAATCTATTTGATTTTGTTTTAATTTGTAAAAAGAATAAGATTACCCCAATGATTGAAACCGATTTAGTAAGAAGTGCAAAATATTCATATAAAGACGCAACAAAAATAAGTGAAGCTATTTATAGCGAAATAAATAAAAATTTAAAAATTAATAAATTTAGAGGTAAAATTTATTTTAAAACAAATTTAATTTATCCAGGAAAAGATTATAATTTAAATCATAAAAAATCTGCTATTATAACCGATAAATTATTAAATAAATATTTTAAAAAAAAATTAAAAAATATTTTTTTTCTTTCAGGTGGTGAAAAAGATTTTAAAATAATTAAGACAATAAAAAAAATGAAACAAAATAAAAATTTTAATTACTCATATGCATTTAGCAGAGGTTTTTTTAATGATTTAAGAATTTATTTTCATTTAAAAAATAAAGAAAAATTAACTCAAAAATGTAATGAAAAAATTAATTTATATATAAAATAAAATGAAATATAAAAAAAAAGTTTACGTTGCAATGGCAGGAGATATTATTCACCCAGGTCATATAAATATTTTAAGGCTTGCTAGCAGTAAAGGTGATGTAACTGTTGGACTTCTAACCGATAAAGCAATCCTTTCCTATAAAGGCAAAACCTTTATGAATTATTCTCAAAGAAAAAAAGTATTAGAGGCAATTAAATACGTAGGAAAAATTATACCGCAAACTACACTAGACTATACTAAAAATTTAAAAAAAATTAGACCAGATTATATTTTCCATGGAAAGGATTGGAGAAAAGGTGTTCAAAAATCAACTAGAAAAAAAGTCATTAATTTAATCAGAAGTTGGTCAGGTAAATTAATTGAACCAAACTACACAAAAGGCATATCGTCAAGCAAGATTAAAAAAAAAATTAAATGCAAATAACAAATCTAAAAAAATTTTTATCTTCAAAATCTTATAAAAGAATATTAATAATAAGTGGTAATAAATCTTATAAAAAAATTAAAGCAGATCAGAGAATTATTCAATTTTTAAAAAACAAAAATTTAACTTTTTTTTTTAAAAAACAAAGTTACCCTGAAAAAAAGGAATTGCTAAAAATTATTTCCATAATTAAAAAAACCGATCCTTCTCTTATAATAGCTATTGGAGGTGGTTGTGTAATGGATTATGCAAAATCTGCAAATGCTCTTGCGTGTTTAAAAAAATTCAAATTATCCAATACTCTATCAAGATGTTACACAAAACTATTATGTATACCAACAACAGCGGGAAGTGGTGCGGAAGTGACGCCTAGTTCAGTTTTGTATATTAATAAAATTAAAACAAATTTATCAGGTAAAGGAATAAAGCCAAATTATTATTGCTTGGAGCCAAGTTTCATTAAATACAATAGTCAATATAATATAGCATCATCAGGCTTTGATGCGCTCTCACAATGTATTGAGTCAATTCTTTCAAAAAAATCAAATGCACAAAGTATAAAATATGCAAAAAAATCAATTGAATTAATACTCGGTAACTTAACTAAATTTTACAAAAAAAAAGATTTTAATAGTGCCTACAAACTAAGCATTGCTGCAAATTTATCTGGTAAGGCTATTTCTATTTCGAATACGGGTGCACCACATGCTTTGTCATATATTTTTTCATCACATTTTAATTTATCTCACGGCCATTCTGTTTCATTAAATACACTTAAAATAATTAAATTTAATTACTTAAAATCTAGTACAAATAAATTGGTAAGGAAAAGAATTAAAATTATATTTAAATGTTTTAAATGTCAAAATTTTGCTCAGTTTGAAAAAAAATTTAATTCAATTCTAAAAACTATAAAATTAGAACAAAATTACAAAAAACTTAGAATTAATACTGATAAACTGAAAAGATTGGATAAATATATAAGTGTGAAAAGACTTAAAAATAATTTAATTAAAATTGAAAAAAAAGATTTAAAAAAAATCCTTATTAATAATTATGCTTAGTTTGAAAGAAATCAGAAAGAAACATTATACTCATCAAAGATCAAAGCTAGTTAATATGAATGCTGATATCGACGATTGGCTTTACTCTCCTTATAACTGCTTTAAAGCTAGAATTTACATCGAAATATCATCTATTTTAGTTTATTTTTTACAGAGAACTCATATTACGCCAAATACAATAACTATATTGTATGCAATTAGTGGCATTTTGGGAGGGGTATTTTTTTACTTTGAATCAAAAAATTTAATTTTAACTGCCTGCTTCATTTTTTATTTTAAAGGTATTTTAGATTGGTCAGACGGGTTACTTGCTCGAATTAAAGGTCGTACATCCTCTCTCGGTCATATATTAGACGCCTGGGGCTCAAATGTGGGGTACATAGCATTTGTATCTGGATTAAGTTTTCATTGTTTTAATCTCTCAGGTGACATGGCGTATATAATTTTGTTGATATTTTTTTTAATTTTTAAAAGTTTAGATTTTAAAACATATTTATATCAGCAGAGTTACTATGAAATTTTAAATAAAACTAACAACATTGAAATGAATTTTATTAAAACAAATAACCTAAAAGAAGATAAAAAAAAATTAATTATTACTTTTTTAAAATCATTTATGGATGATAGAGCAAGAACCACAGATACAGTAATATTAATTATAGTTCTTAATTTATATTTTGATTTACTTTTTTATATTAAATTTATTATTTTTTTATACTTTTTAAAAAGTATGATCGTTTTTTTAGGAAGCTTATATTATTTTTATTTTAAAAATAGTTAAAAAAAATTTTTTAAAATATTTTCAAAATCTTTAATTCTTGGTAAATCTCTAATTGTTTGATTTTTTATCAATATTTCAAAAAAAATATTTTTATTAGTTTTAAGATTATTTTTAATTTTATCAAAATCAGACATTTTTTTAATTTTAAAATACTTATCGAAATTTATTGATTTTGAAAATTCTTTTATTTTTATATTTTGTATAGAGGATTGAATATTACCAACTGACTCGTGGCATAAATTATTCAGTAAAAAATATTTAAAACTTGAGTTTTTTTTTAAAATGGAAGTTAAAGATCCAAGATGCATTAAAAATGAACCGTCTCCATCAAGGCATAAAACTCTTTCCTTTTTAGTTGAAAAAAAATTGAAAGAAGATGATAATCCAAAGCAATGACCCATACTACCTGGCATATAAAAATTTTTCGATTTAAATTTATTTTCATTAATTATTTTAAAAACTTCTCTAGAGGTGAAGCCAGTGGTCGAAAAAATTTTATAATTTCTATTATTGGTATATCTTAATAAATTATTCAAAAAATTATATCTCAATATCTGACAATTGTTTTTTTTTATTTTAAGTTTTTCTTTATTTTTTTTATTGTATTTAAAAACTAGAAAATAAGGTTTTTTCTCCTTTAATATTTTTAGATAAATTTTATTCAGTTTATTAATTGTAATATCTTTATTAATGATGGTGTAATTTAAATTCATTAAGTTAAGTAATTTCAATGTGATTTTTCCCATTAATTTATGTTGAGCTTCGTCCTGGGTGCCAGCACATCCACGCCAGCCAAGTAGGATTAGCATAGGAATTGAATAAACTTCTTTATTTACCAATGATGTCAAAGGATTAATCGCATTTCCAAGACCTGAATTCTGCATATAAATTATTGGGATTTTTTTTGTTTTTAGATAATAACCACATGCCATTGCAATTGCATTTCCTTCATTGACGGAAACTTTGTGAGAAATTTTAGTTTTTTTAATTAAATTCTCTAAAAATGTTAAAGTGCTATCAGGTATGCCTGTAATAAATTTTAATTTATTTTTAGTAATAAATCCTTGAAATAGTTTTTCTATTTTTTGATTCATTTATTTTATCAATGATATAATTGTTTTAATTGGAGCTAAGTATTTTTCAGTTTCTTTGGCTCTTCCAAATTTTAAAATGTTTACAGCAGTTCTTTCTAAACTTGGAAATGTCGCTCTCATTAAATGATTGGCATATATTACTATCTTAAAATGATTTTTTATTAATACATTTTCAGTTACATGACTGAATGATGATGGAACTACAACTAAAGGTTTATAATGACTTGAGTTATAAAACTTTTTTGAAAATTCAAATAGTTTTGATGTATTTTTATCTTTTGAGTGTATTAAAATTAAATCCGCACCTGCTTTGCTATAACTTACCGCTCTCTTAAAAGCATCGCTAACACTCTTTCCTAATATTAAACTTTCAATTCTCGCTATAATTAAAAAGTCACGATTTTTTCTTAAATCTTTAATTTTTTTAATTTTTTGTGAAAAAGCTTTAACACTATCTTGCTTAGATTTCTTTTGGTTTTTAAACAATGAGTTAATTTTTTCACCAATCTTATCTTCGATACAGATAGCTGAGACACCTAAATTTTCTAGTTTTTTAATTAATATTTTTAAATGCGTGAGGCTACCCCCATTATCTGCATCAAAGATAATAGGTTTATTTGAAATTTCGAAAATTTCACTAATTCCATTTATCCTAGTTGAAAATTCAACTGATTGATTATCTGGTTTTGCTCTAACAACTGAGTCTGTTAAACTTGATGACCACAAACAATCAAATCTCTCAATTTTGTTTTTTTTCTTAAAAAAAGCCTTTTCAACAATAAAGGCTGATAAAGGATTATGCGCTTCAATCACTCTAACAATATCCTTAGAATTCAAAAGTCTTCTTAATAATGAAATTCTTGAAGTAATTTCACTACTACTAATATTTTCTTCTAGTATTTTTTTTTCTGAAATAATTTTAGTAGTTTTTGGTTCTATTAATTTGCCCTTCCAAATTTTTAAAATATCTATGACTTCTTTTCTAATTTTTTTTTGGACACCGACTTTCCAATCATCGCCATGTACTACAAATTCTGGCCTTAATTTTAAGAGGTTATTCTTATAACTCAAGCTATTTTGAGGTATAACTTTTTTAACAAATTTTAAATTTGAAACTATATTAAATCTTTGTTCAAAGCTAAATTTAGGAATAATTTTATATTCATTAATCGCTTGATCTGTTAAAAGCCCTACATATACATCACCATATTTTTTAGCAATATTTATGATTTTTATATGACCATTATGAATAGTATCTGCCGCCAAAGCCAAGTAAACAATTTTTTTTTTATTTTTATTTTTCATAAAGTTTTTATTAATATGACCTCAATGACTTGACTAAATTAGTGACCGTTTTTTTGTTAATTTTTCTTATTACATCTTCAGAATTAAAAGCATTGTGACTTGTTAAAATACAATTTTTAAGACTTAAAAATTTATTACCTTTTAGAATTGGCTCATTATGATGTACATCTAGACCTGCACCTCTTATCTTATTATTTTTTAAGGCTAAATACATATCATCATTTTTAATTACATCTCCTCTGCAAATATTAATTAATACTAGGTTTTTTTTCATTAATTGAAACTGTTTTTTTGAGATCATGTGCTTAGAAGTTTTGTTAAGATCTACACATAAAAATAAAATATCTGATTTTTTAAATATAGTATTTTTATTTGTATTTTTCATTTTAATTTTTTTTAAGTCATTAATTAAAAATTTTACCTCAAAAGAAGATAGTTTTTTTTTTATCATTTTGCCAATTTTTCCATAGCCAATAATTCCAATTGTCTTATTTTTCAAATTAGTGCTTAGACGTTTTGACCAATTACCTTTTTTAATGTCTTCATAATTTTGGGCAATATTTCTCGTAATTGAAAACATCAAAGCAATTGCATGATCTGAAACATTATCTGTAAAAGCTCCTGGTGAATTCAAAACCTTTATGTTGTTATTTTTTGCATATCTTAAGTTGATTGAATCTAATCCAGTTCCCCATTTTGATATTACTTTCAGTTTTTTTGCTCTATCGATTACCTTTTCTGTGACCTCATCATCACCACAAATTAATCCATCAAAATTTCCAATTATTTTTAACAACTCTTTTTCTTTTGCAAATTGTTTTACTTTAAAAGTTTTGTATTTAATTTTATTTTTAGTAAAAATTTTATGAAAATTTTTTATATCATCCTTTAACAAGCGCCAAGTAATAAGTACATTTAATAAGTTTTTTTTATTTATTTTTTTTTTCACTTTGAAATACCTAATTTTCTAAACAAAACTTTTTTAAAAGAATTAACATTTTTTTATTATCATTTCGGCTTTTGTATAACCTGCCTAATTTTAAAAATTTTATTGGATCTACTCTATTTTTAAATTTTAGACTCTCAACAAATATTTTTTTTAATTTAGAAATTTTTTTTTTATTATTATAAAATAATTCCTCATGTATTTTTTCACCTTGTCGTAAACCAGTTTGGATAATATATGGTTTATAACTTGGTGTTATAGATTTTTTAAATTTTATAAGATGATTTATAATATCAATTATTTTAATTGAATTACCCATATCTAAGATAAAAACCTTCTCATTTAATTTGAGTTCAAATGTTTTAAGTATTAAATAACAAGCTTGATTAATAGACATAAAGTACCTTGTAACTTTTTTATCTGTAACTGTTATTGGCTTATTATAATTAATTTGATCAATAAAATTGGGTATTGCAGAACCTGAGCTACCTATAACATTACCAAATCGAACAATATTTATATATTGATTCTTTTTTAATCTCTTACTAGCTAAATAAGTAACAATTTTTTCAGCTGCAAATTTTGAGTAACCTAAAACGCTCTTTGGTTTGACTGCCTTATCTGTTGAAATAAGCAAAAAACTAGACATGTATTTTATAGACAGGTTACACAAGTCATATGTAGCAAGTGTATTATTGGTGAAAGCTTGGATAGGATTTTTTTCCAGAATATTTAAATGCTTATAAGCAGCACAGTGAATTATTATATCGAATTTTTCTTTTCTTATTAAATACTCTAAAGAATCAATATTTCTAATATCTTCCAGTATGAATTTAATTTTTTCTTTATAGCTTAGTTGATTCTGAAAATTATATAAATTTATTTCAGAATGATCTAGCGCAAAAATCTTTTTAACTGGAAACTTTGATAACTGTCTACACACCTCACTGCCTATTGATCCACCCGCGCCTGTTACAAGAATTTTTTTATTTTCAAATTGATTAATTTTTTCAAACCTAAAATCTTTTAATTTTAGAATTCTCTCTAGATTCAAATATTTTAAATCATTTAGTGCAATATGGTCAGAATTAAGAAATTTTTTGTTAGGTAAAGATCTTACATCAAAACTTTCCTTTTTTAGTTTATCTATAATTTGCTTTTCTTTATTTATATCTAAAGATGGAATGGATAAAATTACTTTATTAATTTTATAATTGCTATGAATACTTAAAAACCTTTCATATGAAAAAATTTGAGTATTTTTATAAACTTTATTCTGAAACTTTATGTTATCATCAATAAAACAAATAACGTTTTCTTTTCTATTTTTGAGTTCCTCAAAAATTTGTTTACCAGCATTTCCAAATCCATAAATTACACTGCCTTCCTTTATATTTTCAAGCGTATTTTTATTTTTGAAAGGATATCTAAATATATTTTTCGATTTTATTTTTTTATTTTTGATTTTTTCTTTAATAAACTTTTCTATTGAAATGAAAGCAAAATTTTTTTTAATTTTACTTAACCAGCGCATGTCTGCTATAGAAATTTTTTGTTCATTAATTTTATTTTTGACAAAATTAATTTGATTATTTTTCAATGAAATAAATTTCACTAAATCAAAAATTTTTATACCCACTCCAGATCCAATATCCAGAATGTCTTCTTTAATATTATTTTTTTTTAGTAAAAGGCTATAAATTTTTGCTATATCATTTACATGAATAAAATCTCTAACTGCTTTTCCACTATTATTAATATTTATAACTCCGCCATTACTTTTGACATCAGTTACTTTTTTTATAAAAGAAAAATTATCTTTCTTACCGCCGTAAATATTAAATATTCTTAAAATTTTACATTCAACTTTTTTTTTTTTTGAAATATTCAGAAATAATTTTTCATTTGATAATTTCACTGATGAATACAATCTTCTATTAAACGTATCTGCAGTTTCTTGATTATTATCAAAAGATCCATAAACCGATGATGAACTTGAATATAATATCTTATTAATATATTTAAAATTTAAGTCTTCTAATAACTCAATATTTTCATTAATGCTTTTTTTATAAAAATTTTTAAGACTTCCTATATCAAGATTATTTAAAAGAAAAACAGGATAAAAATTATTGAATATAATATTAAATTTTTTTTTATATTTTTTGATTTTTTCAATATCTTTTTTATTTGATAAAGAAATAATCTCAGTATTTAATATATTTTTTTTTAATGAAATCGATAAATTACTATTTTTTCCAATTATAAAAGTTTTCATTTATTAATCCGGTATTTATTTATATCAAACTGACAATTTATGCCTAAATTTATTTAATGAATTAAAAATTTTTTCAGAAGTATGCTCACTATTATTACAGTATAATTCATGATTTATTTCCTGACTTTTATTTTTACTAAATATATGTTTTTCTACACTTCTTTTAAAGTTTAAAAATGAATTTACCCTAATCTCAGTTGGATTATCCATACTCTGAAAAAAATTTATATTTTGTAATTTTGGATCTATGAATAAAGCATTTTTTTTTAATGATAGAGACTCTAAAATCATCGTAGATCCAAAAGAAGTTATGAGCTTAGCATTATCAAGATAACCATATGACCCATAAATATTATCGCTATTTACTATTATTTTTATACCTGTGCCTTTAAGAATATTATTTTCTATTTTGTCACCCTGATAATTATCATGATGCTTAATAACTATTTTTAAAGATGGATATATTTGTGAAATTTTTTTTAGCCAATAAATATGTCTATAATAATTTTTAAAATGCTTATCATCGAAAAAAGACCTGTCATAACTATGAGCATAATTTATTCCGATATGCAAAATGTCTATATTCTTAATTTTGGATAATTTATTTTTGCTATAATCACTAAGATATTGATTTTCTAATACTATTGATCCAACAGGGACAATGTATTTTATAGAACAGCCCATATCTTGTAAATAATTTGCTGTGTTGTCTCCCAAAGAAAATAAAATATCTGTTATTATAAAATGGCTGATAGTAAATTCTAAAATGTTTTTTTGTGTACATGATGTCAATAGACCACCTTTGGATTTAAAAATATAGTTTTTTATAGCTGATGTAGAATAAAATTTATTAGTTATTAAAAATTCTGACTTATTTTCAGAGAAGATTTTATCATATTTATATATTCTAAAAATTAATACCTTATATAAAAAAAATAGATTAATTTTATTTTCATAAGATTTTATAGTTAATATGAAAATTAAATTTAATATTTTAATGAAATTTTTTTTAGACAGATTTGAATTATAAAAACAGATATGTTTAAAACTATATTGTTTTTCTTGACTTATCTTTTTTTTTGTTAAAAACAAACTTTTATCAAAATATTTTGATAATTTTTTAAAAAATTTAAAATGATTAGCTATATCAATATCATCAAATATAATTTTGACATCATTAATAGTTTTTAATTTCTTTGAAAAAATTATTGTCCAAATAAAAAAAAATAAAAAGTTTAACAAATCTTTAAATATATAAATTATTCTAAATTTGTCTGAAAATTTTCCTTTAGTTAAGCCAAAAGATAAAAATAGAAATTTTTTTGTATCAAAATCTATAGCATCTTTTGAAATTTTGAATATGTTACTTATCTCTTTATTAATTGCATTAAAAACTATATCATTTGAAATATTATCTATAAATACTTTTAATTCAGAAAAAATTTTTTTAGAATTTTCTTTTTTGTTAGACCTATATTTTAAAAGATCATATACCCTAGATTTCATTAGATAAAATAATCTTTTTTCTTAATTTTTAATTTTTTATTTTTAAAAATTAATTCAGCTAACTTAAAAGTTTCTTTATCATCTATATCAATTGCAATGATTGGATTTAAATAAAAAAAATACGGTTTCTTGCCCACTAAAGAGCCCCAATTTATAAGACTTTCTCTTTTTAATATACTAATTGCAAACGGAAGTGTGATTAAAGGTTCTAGATCTTGTGAACGCGGCCATGGTGCTCGTTTAAAATTTATTGGTTTATTTCTATAAAAAAAATTTTGTTTATGTGCCACTGAACTTAATAAACAATCATATTTTTTTTGGTTCATCGATGAAAAAATTTTTACAGCTTTTTCGTAAACAGAGTGATCACATAAAGGATTAGTCACATTAATCCATGCAATATATTCTCCCTCAACCTCACTTGCTATGTTTGAATAAACTTCGCTCATTGAAACCTTGCTTGTTGAAAAATATTTTTTTCTCTTGTGAATTGAGAATTTTTTTTTTTTTGCTCTTTTAAGTATATTATCATCTTCCGATGAAATAATAATTTTTTTGAAACATTTTGTTTTTTTGAGTTGATCTAATTTTAAATCAAATAGGCTTGTGTTATCAAATTTTCTTAAGTTTTTTTTCGTAACTCTTTGAGAATTACCTTTAACAGGTATTATAGCAATTATATTTTTCATTTGTTAAAGTAATTTTCTATTACATGTTTTTTTAATTCATTTATACCCTTATTAAAATTTACAACTCTTTTATGCTTAAAAACAATTTCTTTTTCAGGCTTAAAAAAATAAGGAGTTTTATCATAATGCCCAGGTGCATTATTTAAATATATTATTGGTGAATTTAATCCCATTTCTTTTTTAAGTTTTTTACAAAAACTTGATAACTTAACTTCATTTTTTCCTGTTATTACAATTTTTTGATTTGCATATTTTTTTTTTAAAATATCAATGCTTGCAAGTGATGCATCTTTAACATGTATAAATTTTCTTACAGAATTTTTAGTGCCTCTATAAATTACTTTCTTATTTTTTAATGCAGTATAAATTATGTTAAATAGATTATTTCTTTTATCTGAATTTGGTCCATAAACACTTCCATACCTTAAAATATTATATTTTAAGTTATTTTTTTTTGAAAATTCTTCAATATAAAGTTCAGCGGACTTTTTGCTTACTCTATAAAAACTGCCTTGTGAGCTATGAACATAAATTGTGCTGGCAAAAATAAACCTTAAAATATTGTATTTTTTGCATAAATTTAAAACACGCATTACGCTCAAAATATTCTGTTTTATTGATTGAATAGGATTTTTCATACATTCTGCAATGTCACCCATCCCGGCAAAAAAATAAACGTAATTTTGACCTTTTATTGCTTTACTTAATTTTTTTATATTAAAAATATTTCCTCTTAAAAATCTAATTTTACTATTTTTAACATTTTGTTTAATATCATAAATTGTAACGTTGAAACCTTTTGAATTTAACATTTGAGCTAGGTTTGAACCCAAAAAACCACTGCCCCCAATCACTAAAACCTTATTTTTTTTTTTGTAAGTTCTTAACATTTTTTTATATTTTATTATTTATTTTTTTTATTTCTTTTAACCAATCATCTATAGGATTAGGCTTAACCAATGCAAATGTTTTTATAAATTTTTCTCTAACCTTTCTAACTTCTTTACTATTCCACCACTCATACGGATCAATCCAAATATTATTAATATGTTCAGCAGCTAACATAGGGTCATCAAAAAAAATTTTTACATTTTTTAATTGTTTAAATATTTCTAAAAATTCATTTCTTTGTGCCCATTGATCTTTATCAAATAGGATTATTGTAGGGCCGCTCACCATTGCTTCGCATAAGGCTGTTTTGGGATAGCTGCAAATAACTATTTTTGAATTTTTAAAAATTTTTTTATAGGTGTCTTTTGTTTTAATGATATTTGCTAGATTGCAATCTTTTAACCAAGAACTATTCTTTATCCAATAATTTTGGTCATCTTCTGTATATGTTTTGAGATATAGCTTCTCTTGAATTGCTGCTGATAAGTGATTATACAAATTCTCGAATTTTTTTACAGCGTCAATGTTTTCTATCCCTAATGGAGAATTATAAAATGAATGATAATATTTTTTTCTATTACACGTTATAAATAATATTTTATCTGATAGTTTATTTGCCCTAATATCCAAGCTTCTTGAAAGATTAAAAGATGGAACTTGGACATCGCAATTTTCTATTTTTTCATGCCAGGAAAATCTATAATCAATATATTCAAGCAGATCATGTTCACAAATGCCAAGAGTTCCGCCATGGTCAGGATAAACAATAAGTGAATTATTTTCTTCCTGCATTATTGCAGCCCAAAATTTAAATAATGTATTATGCAGCAATTCATTAGAGTTTATAATTATTCTCGGCTTTATTGAAATATTTTTGCTTTCATTTATTAAAATATCAAATTTTTCTATGTAACACTCTGGTATTTCGCTTTGAATAATAAATGCTAAAAATTTTCTCAAATCATTATCTGTAGGTGATTTTTCAAAAATAAGATAACTTCTCTTATCACTACTAATTTTTTTATTATAAATCTTGAGATAATTAAACTTATTAAATTCCGGAAATATAAGTTTTGGTATTTGCTTTAGCTTTAAATTTAAAAAAATATAGTTAATTATTCCTACACTGGCATTAAAAATAAAGTAATTATTTTTTTTTAAAAAAAAGTTGCAAAACTTAGAAAATAATTTTGAGAAAAAAAATATAAATCCAAACTTATTATTTTTTTTCTCGGAATAAAACGATTGGTTATTTTCCTTTGGTATAAATTTCTTATTAGTTTTTGATTTAAATTCTAAAACATTTTGAAATTGTTTAATATGAAAATCATCATTTTCATCAAATTCTTTTTTATAATTTCTTACATCAAAGAAGTTATATTTTTTTAAATTACTATATTTATAAAAATAAATTTTATCAAATTTATTGTCAAAATACTCAACAATCATCCATTTAGTTATATAACTATCTAAAAAATAAAGTATCCAGGGATCTAAAAGAAATTTCCAAAATTTTAAACTATAATTTTTATTATGAAGGTAGTTAAGTTTTTTTTTCAAAACCCTACAAAAATAGAGTTTTTGACGCTCAACTTCTAAATTTATTTTATCTTTATTTGACCTTATATTAAAAATATTATTTTTTTCTTTTTCAAAATCTCTTAATTTAGCTTCAGAAAAAAAACACCAATCACCTGAATAAAATTTTTTTAAATCTTTAGGATTGTCAGTCTTTTCATTATACATAAAAAGACCTTCATTTTTACTTAACATATTTTATATATTTTAATTTTGCTAATTCAAAATCTTCAAGATCATCAATATCTTGAGTATTTAGTCTAGATATTTCAATTCCTGTTAATTTCTTAGGATATAAAGTTTTTTGTTTTATTAAGGTGTCAACTTTAAACCAATAAAATTGTGCTGCATCGTGGTATGTTTTCTGTAGATCTTGGGATCTGAAGTTTATATATTTTTTAAATTTGAAATAAACATTATCTTTTTTTTTATATAAAGATCTTTGTATCGGAAAATCATACTTTGTAATGCTAATGCACGCTTCGTACTTTGATTTCACTATTTTTTTGTACCCAGTTATTAAATTTCTAAAATTTAAAAAAACAGCTGTTGGATAAATGCAGCAAATATAATCACTTTTTTTTAGTTTAAGTTTTTTGATAGCGTGCAATAAAACATCTACAGTTATTGTAAAAGCACCTGATATTTTTTTTGGTCTTATATAGGGACATTCTGCGCCATATTTTTGCGCAATATTAGCTATTTTTTCAGAGTCGGTTGAAACTATAATTTTGTCAAATAATTTTGATTTTTTTATACTCTTAATTGGATAAGATATTATAGGTTTTCCGAGAAAATTTTTTATATTTTTATTTTTAATCCTTGTACTACCTGAACGAGCGGGTATGACAGCATAAATCATTTTTTTTAAATTTTTAATCTAAATAATATTTTTTTTTATCTTATTGATAATTTTTTTTAGTTCTAATCTACTTAATAATTTATTTTCTATAGAGTTATATGAAAATCTGTTTTTTACCTTTTTTTTCAAAATATTTTTATATTTTTGTTCTACAATATTTTTTGGTATTAAAATAAAATATTTTCCAATGTCGTAACAATCTTCTGAGTCACTTACAGAAATTAATTCTTCAAATAACTTCTCTCCTGGTCTTAACCCTATAATTTTTTTTTTCCACTTTGTATTAATTGCATTTGCCAAATCTATTATATTATAGGATTTTAATTTCGGTATTATTATGTCTCCGCCTTTTGAGTTTATTATTGCCCAATTCACCATCTCAACAGCTTTTTCAACACTAATTGAAAATCTAGTCATTTTTTTATCTGTAATTGAAAATGGCAAACCTTGTTCTTGCTGACTTAAAAATAAAGGAATTATAGATCCTCTTGATCCATCGACATTGCCATATCTTACGATTGAAAACTTAATTTTATTGCTTCCAATAAAGTTACTTGACGCAACAAATAACTTATCAGAACAGAGTTTAGTCGCACCGTACAAATTAACCGGGGATACTGCTTTGTCAGTTGACAAGGCTATGACATGCTTGACCTTGGTGTCTATTGAAGCCTCTATAATATTCTGCGCACCTATTACATTTGTCTTAATAAACTCAATTGGATTATATTCCGCTGTATCTACTTGTTTCAATGCTGCTGCATGAACTACAATATCTACATCAGAAAAAGCATGTTTTAATCTTTGTTTATCTCTTATATCCCCAATAAAAAAACGAAGTCTTTTATCGCTAAAATATTTCAATTTTTTCATTTCACTTTGTTTGAGTTCATCTCGACTAAAAATAATAATTTTTCTAAATTTTTTTTGATTTAACAAGTTTAAAACAAAATTTTTCCCAAAAGTCCCGGTACCACCTGTTATTAGAATAGACTTATATTTGTTCATATTGAATTATATATTTTTAAATGATTTTATTTAAAAATATAAGTGTTATTATTCCCTTAAAAATTTTAATTAGTTATGAAAAATCAATTTAATAAAGTTTACTTTATAGCAGATATAGCCGCTAATCATGACGGTAATTTGGCTAGAGCAAAAAAATTAATTGAATTATGCGCTAAATCTGGAGCTAATGCAGCAAAATTTCAACATTTTAAGGCTGAGACAATAGTTTTTGATAAGGGTTTTAAATCACTAGGAAAATTATCACATCAATCAAAATGGAAAAGTAGTATTTTTGATGTTTACAAAAAAGCAAGCATCGATAACAAATGGACACCAATTTTAAGAGACCATTGTAAAAAATTTAAAATTGACTTTTTGACAGCGCCTTATGACTTGGAGTACACTAATTATGTAAATAAATTTATAAAATATTATAAAATTGGATCAGGTGATATAACTTGGCGAGACAATTTAAAACTAATAGCATCCAAAAATAAAACTGTTCTTTTAGCAACTGGAGCATCTACATTAAAAGATGTTGATAAAGCACTTAAAATTTTAAAAAAATTTAACAAAAAAAAAATAGTATTAATGCAGTGTAATACAAATTACACCAACAGTGAAAATAATTTTAATTTCATTAATTTAAATGTCTTAAAAACTTTTAAGAAAAAGTTTAAAAATATAACACTGGGGTTGAGTGATCATACAGAAGGTCATGCAACTGTGCTTGGAGCAATTGCACTTGGGGCAAGAGTAATTGAAAAACATTTTACTGATGATAATTTTAGAAGTGGGCCTGACCATAAATTCTCAATGAATCCCAAAACCTGGGGTGAAATGATAAAAGAAAGCAGAAGATTAGAAGCGGCATTGGGTGATGGAAAAAAGAAAATAGAAAAAAATGAGAAAAATACTGCAATTATTCAAAGAAGAGGATGTTGGTTTAAATGTAATTTAAAAAAGGGAAATATTTTTAAAAGTAGTCATGTTATGTATTTAAGACCTTGCCCTCAAAACAGTGTCTCTCCTATGAATATATCTAAATATTTTGGTAAACAATTAAAGAATAATATAAAATCTGGATCATTAATAACAAAAAAATGTTTTCAGTAGTAATTGTAATACCGGCATATAATGAGCTGGAAACTTTAAGAAATTTAATAAAAAAGTTAAAAAATGAAAAAATTTTAGTTATTAATGATGGATCAAGTGATGGAACTAAAAACTTTTTAAAAAAAAAAAAAATTTCTCACATTAACAATAAAAAAAACATTGGTTATGAAAAAAGTTTAATAAAAGCGTTTAAATTTCTCCAAAAAAAAAATAGATTTAACTATATTATAACTATGGATGCTGATAACGAACATGATCCAAGATATATCGAAGATATAAAAAGAAAAATTCATAAAAAAAAAATAGATTTTCTAATTTGCAAAAGATCTCGTTATAATAGAATTATAGAAAAAATAATTTCACATCTTTTTTATAAAAAATATAAAATTTATGATCCATTTTCAGGTTTTAAAGTATACAAATCTATAAAATTATTTAGTGTTTTAGATTTAGTATCTGACAAATATTTTTTAGCTGAAATTATACCTTTCTTTATAAAGAGGGATTATATAGTAAGAAACTTTAATATAAAAAGTAATAATTTAAAAAATAGAATTTCTAAAGCTGGTACTAATTTTATTGTAAATCTGAAAATGTTTAATTTTCTAAAAAAATATTGTATTTGAAATAATGAAAATTATAAAATATTCAAAAAAATATACAGATATATTTAAAATTAAAGAAGATCAATTCAAAAAAAATCAATCAAATCTTAATTCTAGAATATCTATCAATAGATTATATGCTCAAAATATTAAAAGAAACAAATGTAAAAATTGCTCTTCCAAAAAAATAAGAAAGTTTATTAAAAGTTTTGGTATTAAATATTATATTTGCTCAAATTGCGGTCATTTAAATGGTGAATTTAAGGATACAAAAAAATTTACAAACCAAATTTATTATAATGATGGTGGAAAAAATTATTCTAAAAATTATATAAAAGATTTTAATCTTAGAGTAAAAAATATTTATTCGCCAAAAGTAAATTTTTTAAACTCAGTAATTAAAAAACAAAAAAGAGTACTCGATATTGGTTCTGGTGGAGGCCACTTTTTAAAAGCATTAGAAATAAAAAATATTTATGCCAAAGGAATAGAGCCAAATAAAAATTTAGTAAATCTTGCAAATCAAAACCTCAAAAATAATAAAGTTATTTTATCCAATATGCAGGACGCATATAAAATTTTATATAAAGAGAAAAAATTTAATATTTTGTCAATGATTGGTGTACTTGAGCATTTAGAAGATCCTGATAAAATTTTAAAATCGTTTAAAAAGTCACATTTTAAATATTTATATTTGTCACTCCCGGTTTTTTCGTTAAGCGTTTTTATAGAAAATTCTTTCAAAAACGTTTTCCCTAGACATTTGTCGGGAGGCCATACTCACTTATATACTGAAAAATCTATTAACTATTTAAAAAAAAAATATAAATTAAAATCAATTGGTGAATGGTGGTTCGGCGTAGATATGGCTGATTTATTCAGGTCTATGATTAATTCAGCTAATATTTTAGACAAAAAACTTTATTTGAAAGAACTTGATGATAAGTTTTTTAAACACATAAATATTTTTCAAAACATCCTTGATAAGAATAAAATATGTTCAGAAGTACATATTATTTTATCTAAATAATTGATTATTTGAAAATTTTTTATTTAACTTATAATTATTTTTTTACGATTTTGCAGCAAAGAGCAAATTGAATATCTATCACAATCTTTAAACTTTTTGGCATGGTTAAATAAATTCCTTTTAGTCTTATTGTTTAATATTAAATATATCTTTGAAGATAGTAATATCATTGAGAGATTCATTGTAACTCTTGATACTTTTGGTTTGCCTAAAGGCTCAACTCGATAAAAGCATGGTTTTTTTAAAATATTGGTCAATAATTTGTACTTTTTAGACTCACGAAAAATTGAAGCATAATGTCCATCATTACCCATGCCTAGAACTGCGATAGTTTTTTTTTTTTGTAATTTTTTTGATATTTGGTTTATTTTTGTTTTATTTAGGTAGTATTTATTAATCGAGCACAACTTATTATGAAGATTATTTTTTTCTAAAATTCTGTTTATATTATAGTAATTTGATCTTTTGTCATTTGTTCTGACCAATCTATCATCTAATAAAAATAAACTTACATTTTCCCAATTTAATTTTTTTTTAAATAATTTCTCATATTCTTTTATAGGTGACCGGCCACCAGATAAAATCAAATTTATTTTTTTAAATCTTTTTATATCTTTGATTAATTTCAATGATAATTTCATAATATTTAGGATATTTTCTAAATAGATTAAAAAATATCAATAATTTTTTCTTTCTTTAAAGTATTTAAAATTCTATTTATTTTATTTTTTTTAATTTTGGTTATTTTTGATATTTGACTTAAATTATTTGTTCCATCACAATACGAAATAAAATCTAGTATGTCTTTTGAACTTTCAATATATGAATTTTTAGATTTTGCTTTATTTGCTGGATATAAGTTTCTTTTGGATAGCATAGGTTCACATTTAATTTTTGATATGGGAATTTTACTTTTCTCAATTTCTCTTATTAAAGATTTTAAAAAATTTAAACTTTCATTTAAATACTTTGAATTTACAAAATCCAGATTATCCTTGGATGTATGATATTCTTTGTATGTTTCAAACTTTGAACGAGTAATTGTGCAAAAAGGAAGGTCAATTAAAGGTGAGCAAAACTGCCTTTCATCTGATCCACGATCTAGGTAAGAATATTTTTTGAATTTAATTTTTTTATCACCAAATGTTTTTTCTAAAATTTTATCTGCGAAATTATTGTTATACCTTGAGTTTACTTTGGAAAAGTTACCTTTGTCACCAACACATGTTACAACAAATCCGCATAAAAGATTTTTTTTTAAATAATTAAAGTTTTTTGATAAATATGAAATGGCACCGATTGTTTCAGGCAGAAATAAAATTTTATAAGAATAATATTTTTTTTTTTTCATTAAGAATTTAATTAATTCATTACATACCAGCGGCCCTGATAATTCATTATTTGCCATTGATGGATGGCATAAATATGTAGAAAAAATTACTGTTTTCTTTGACTTACCTTTTATAAAAGCTTCACCCCATTTTAAATTTCCTTTTGTAAATTTTGAATCTATATGAACTTTAAATTCTCCTTTAAGTTTTGATATTTTATCAAATTGTTTTCTGCTTAGACAAAAACCCCAGTCCTTTTTATAATATGATGTTGCATATGGAATAGCATCGTAATCGATTCTTTTTACCGTTACTAAATTTTTTTTTAATTTATTAAAATTTAAATTTTTATTTACTGATTTGGAGTAACTAACTATGTGAAGGTTATTCTTTTTAAAATCTATAATTTTTTTACCCTCATAGTAAATAATTGCATCATTAATTTTCCATACTGGAGGAATTTTCCAGTCAAATACTTTTTTTCCTGTGGGTATATTTTTTATTTTTATAATCTTAGAACTAGAATTTAAAATTCTTAATGATTTAATAAAACCACTGCCAGTAATTGATCTATAGAGTGGAAATAATTTGTTTAATTCTTTTTTTAAATATACTTTGCTCAGATCAAACCTTTTTTTATTTATTTATAATAATTTATATTATCTTTAAAAGTATGCAATATTTTCAAATTTTTTATAGCTAAAAGTTACAGTACCTAATATATTTTATTTAACTAATGTAATGTTTAAAATAATTTAATATTAAATTAATTAATTTTATAAGTATAAAAAAATATTATAAGTGTCTAAATATTTTTAAAAAATTTCCAGTTAATAAAATCTTTAAAAAGGTATTTATAAAGTTTAAAAAAAAATTTATGATACTCTTTAAATAAAAATAAATATAAATATGAGAAAATATAATATTGAAAATGTTAAAAATTCATTAAAATTAGCTGGACTAAAAAAAAATGACTCTATTTTTTTAACAACTAATCTTGCAAACCTAGGTATGCCAATTACTAACAATAGAAATTATATTAATACTGCTTGTGAGTGGATCTTAAACTCCTTAAGGAGTATAATTGGCACAAATGGTAATATTTTTGTACCTACTTACTCATATTCATTTACAAATAAAAAAAAATTTTGTCAAAAAAAAACAAAGGCAGAAATTGGATATTTTCCAAATTTTTTTTTAAAGCAAAATAAAATTGTGAGATCTCTAGACCCAATGTTTTCAGTAGCCGGCTTAGGGCCCAAAAGTAAAGAGTTGCTAAGCAAATTACCCAATAACTCTTTTGGAAAAGATTGTATTTTTGAGAGGTTTTTAAGAATTAACAGAATGAAATCATGCACAATAGGTCTAGGTTATAATTGGATACCCTTTCTTCATTACCTTGATTGGTTAAATCAAGTGCCATTTAGATTTGAAAAAAAATTAACAGGTTTTGCTAAAATAAATAACCGATACAAAAAAATTAACTGGATATTTTATGCAAGATATTTGAGAGAGGAAAGTGTATCAGATGGTTACAAAATTGGTAATAAAGCAAAAAGAATGGGTATATTTAAAACTGCAAAATTAGGTGGTTCTATAATTCACTTATCAAGTTATAAAAAGTTATTTTATTTTTCAAAAAAAATTAGTAAAAAAAATAAATGGATTTCTGCAAAGGGACCAGAATTTTAAATATGATAAGATTAGGAATTATAGGAGGAAGTTTTGACTCAACAATTTCAAAGAGTCATTTAAGGGCAATTCTCGCTACTAATAAATACAAAATAATATCTGGCTGTTTTAGTAGAAATAAGAAAAAAAATACAAAAAATTCAAATTTTTACAATGTACCATTAGAGAGAACTTACAATGATTTTAAAAGTTTTTTAAAAATCGAAAAAAAACACATAGACTTATGTGTAATTCTAACACCTCCAAATAATAGAATTAATATATATAAAGAATTAATACGATACAATCTACCATTTGTAACTGAAAAACCATTCGAAGCAAATTTAGCAAATACAGTTGCAGCCCGCAATTTATTAAAAAAAAATAAAAAATTATTTGTTGGATCAACATATAATTATTTGAATTACCCGGCAATTATGGAAATTCCAAATGTTCTAAAAAAAATAGGAAAAATTAATTATTTTAATTTTATGATGCCACAACAATCGGCTACATTTTATAATAACATTATGAAAGGTTGGAGGAAAAAAGACATTGATATTCCTAATCTTCATCTAGATTTATCGAGTCATTTGTTATCATTTATTTTATATTTTTTTAAGGAATTACCTAAAAGTGTAAACAGCTCTAATCAAATCAGCATATCGGAAGGTTTTGTGGTTAATAACAATACAAAATTAAAATTTATGAATTTTAATGGTAATTTATGGTTTTCAAAGAATGCAACAGGCAATAGAAATAATATCAAACTTGAAATATATGGAGATAAAGGCAGTATACACTGGGAGCATGAAAATCACGAAATATTAAAATATTTTGATAACAAAGGAAATATTACAATTTTGAATAGATTAAATAAAAATTTAAAATTTATGAGCGATGCATCATTATATACCTATTCAGCAGGTCATCCATTTGGCTTTTTAGAAACATTTATAAATAACTATAATTTAATTTATGATGCTTTTAAAAAAAATAAAAAAATAAAAAATTTATTAACCATTAAAGAAAATTTAAATATAGCATCAATTTTAGATGCAATGGTCATCTCTTCTAAAAAAGAAAAATGGGTTAACATCAAATACATTAAATGAAAAAAACCTTAATCTATGGCGGTGGGACTATAGGATCCTTCTTGGCTATGTGCTTAAAAAAAAAAGATAGAAAAATATTCTTTTTATGTAGAGGCAGTAACTATAATAAAATTAAAAAAGACGGTTTAAGAGTAGATTTATATCACAATACTAAATTTAAAAAAAAATTTCTTATTAAACAAAATCGAAATTTTAAAGTGATAAACAATATCAAAATGGTAAATACTCTTAAATTCGACGAAGTTTTTATTACAATCACAATTAATCAAAATTTAGATAAAATTTTTTCTAAATTGCAGAAAATTATAAAAAAAAATGCAGTAGTTATTACTCCTTGTACAAATATCCCATTTTGGTGGTATCTGTGTCTACCTTTAAAATATTGGAATAAATTTGAAAAAAAAATCAAGAGTAGTTGTCTTAGATTGATCAAAAATAAAAATATTGCCGGTATGACAATGTGGTTATCTGGGACGAAAAAAGAACCAGGGTATTTCGTAATTAAACACGTGCAAAGAGGCTTTCCAATAAAAGAAGTTTTTTGTGATAAAAAAAATCAAATCACCTGTATTAGAGACGATATTAAAAAAAATACTAAGTCACCATACGTTAAAAATATATTTTCAGAAATTTTCATAAAATCTATTAATTCATTAGCGTTTAATATGGTTGCTTTGAAATATAGACAAAATAACTATGATTTAAGCAAAAATGTAAAAGCAAAAAAAAATTTAATAAAAATATTATCTGAAGGCGATAAAATTTTAAATAAGTATAATATTAAAATTACCCAAACACCATTGCAGAGAATAGATCAAACACTTAGTAGTCGAAAACACACAATGAGCATGTTAAGCGCTTATAATGAAGGAAGAAAAATAGAAATTAAGCCATTATGGAGAAGTTTTTATAATCTTACCAAGATCATTAATTATAAAATGAGATATACAGAAAATTTTTATTATAAATTAATAAAAAAAATTTAATGAACCTTTTTAAAATTTTACAAAAAAATTCAAAATTGTATCCAAAAAAAGTTGCTATTCATATTAATCAAAAAAACTATACATATAAAAAACTCTATGAATTAACAAAATTATGTATAAAAAATTTATACAAAAAAAAACTTAAGGACAAAACACTGCTTCTAATAGAAGATAATAGTATTCAACATATTTGTTCAATTTTTGCTTCTGCATATTTAAATAACAGAATTATTCCCTTTGGAAAATATTTTTCATTAAAACAAATAATAGGAATAAATAAAGTTTTAAAAATTGATGCGATATTAGCAGATGAAAAAAAATGTGTTCTTATAAAAAAAAGTAAATTAAAAATTAAAAACTATGTTATAACTAACCCTTCTTCTTATAAAAAAAAATCTAATTTATTTACGAAAAATTTAAAAAATAAATTTCCTAAAGTTAACTCAAATACTAAACAAGATTTTATAATCACATTTAGCTCTGGATCTACATCTTATCCGAAGCCAATTGTTTTCAGTCAATCTACAAAATTTGAAAGATATAGACTTTTCAAAAATTTATACAAAGTAAAAAGAAATGATGTGATAATTGTTACGTGTCCTTTTGATCATTCTCTTGGAATGAGAATGTATTTACTGCCCATTCTTACAGGTTGTACTTGCGTAATAATGGATACTTTTGAAAAAAAAAAATACTGTAGTTTAATTGATAAGCACAAAATTACATTTTCTACTTTAGTTTCCAATCAATTATATGAAATTTTAAAAGATAAGAAATGCTTTTCATATCTTAATAAATTGAGAGTGTTAATTTCAGCCTCAGCAAAATTACATGGGGATGATAAGAAGAGAATATTAAAAAATAAAATTAATTTAAATGAAATGTATGGCGCAACTGAAATTGGAACTGTGACAAATTTAAATCTACATAAAGAAAGTAAGTATTTTGATAGTGTTGGAAAAAGTTATGATAAAAAAATAGATATTAAAATTTTAAATAAAGATAAATTTTCAGATTCAAATAAAATTGGTGAAATTATTTGTAAAACACCCGCTATTTTTAAAAAATATATTAATATTGATAATAAAAAAAATTTTTTTAAAGGTTATTTTAAAACAGGTGACCTCGGTTATTTAAATAAAAAAAATTATCTATATTTTGTTAGCAGAAAAAAAAACATTATTAGAAGGAATGGAATTACAATTTATCCCGAAGATATAGAAAAATCTATTTGTAATAATAAGAAAATAATAGAGTGCGCGGTAATAAGCAAAAATCTAAAATATTCTGAAGAAATATACCTGTTTGTTAGAGTTAAAAATAATTTAAATATAAATTATGTAAAAAGTATATGTTTGAAGGAGTTAACTCCCTATCAATTACCTAATAAAATCAAAATCATAAAAAAGTTTCCAAAAACAAATTTAGGAAAAATTCAAAAATTTAAGCTTAAAGAGATGTGTAATTAATTGCTAGAAACTTTTTTTTTTATTATATTAACCAAACCACTTACTCTTGAAAAATTTTTTGATATTAAATCTTTATCTGAAAATTCAATTTTAAACTTGTTTTCTAATTCCATATTAAACTTTAATAACTCTATCGAATCTAGATGCTTTGAGCTAATAAAATCAAAATTATCAATGTTTTCTTTATTTTTAATTTTTTTTTTTTTATTAAGTAATTTAATTATGTAATCTTTTATTTTTTTTTCCATCTTTTTAAATTATAATTTTAGTAAGAATATTTTTTGAAGAATTTTGCAAATTTTTAATTTTTGCGAATATTTCACCATAAGACTGTGCTGATGCGATTAAAATTTTTCTATTGTCATTTCTTAAACAATCTGGTGATTTTATCACTTTATCAAAAAATTTATTTCCAATTTTTTTAATATCTGAGTCTATAACGTCATAATTTTTTAAATTTTTAAACAGATTACTCTTTGAGACAAGGTCTTTTCCAATTTGTCCTGAGCCATAAATTATAATATCATCATCATTAATATTAATAGCATTTTCCAAATCTTCATTTTTTAAAAAATTTAATATTTCGAGGTACTGATTATTGTTTAATTCTGTCATCCTGACAGAAATTAAATCATCTAAAAATATTTTTTGAATTTTTTCATTTGATAATTTAGCGAATATATAAGCTATCCATTTTAAGTAATTGTCAATTGTCTCTCTTTTATAGTTTGTACTAATTTGAAAACAGCAATCAATCAGATTGAATTCTTTTATCTTTTGAACAAATAAATCTATTTCTTCTTTTGAAGAGTTTTCATCAGTAAATATATATTTTATTGTTACATACTCTGGTTTCTTTTCTGCATAAATCTTTAAATTTTCAAATACTTCATTAAATTTTTTTCTACCTCTTACAATTTTAAAAACCTCCTCAGAACCAGCATCAATGCTTGTAGTTATTTTTACAAGGCCTTGATCTAAAAAATTTTTTAGAGGTTTACTAAAACGCACAGAATTTGTAAAAACTCTGTGATAAACTTTCGGTGAAACATTTTTATTTATATTTTTTACAACTAGCTCAAATGATTTATCTAAAGTTGGCTCGCCACCCCCCCATACAACCTGGTTACAGTCGGAGAACATTCCTTGTTGAGCAAAATCTGATGTAAATTTCACTACATCATAATTTGGTTTTTTCCCACCATAAAATAGCGGACTACAATAGTTACACCTTAAATTACAGAAAGTATGATGTTCTATTGATAAATGATTTACATTGGCAGTAATTTTAGGCTTCTCTTCTACTTCAGTTAAATATTTACATCCCTCACAATCTTTATTTTCATTTTTTTGTATTTCATTAAAAATTTTGACTCTTGCTGCTTTAATCTCTTCAACAGTGGGAGTTTTTCCTTTTGCAACTTTAATCAGTTTTGCGTCGCCGCGCATTTTACCTTTATAAAAAAAACGCTGACAGCAAGCTCTGATCTCATCAGGGGCGAGATATAAAGAGTCTTCTAAATATTTACAAACCTTAAATTTATTCATGTTTTAATAACAGTTTTGAAAGTTGATTATCCTTTTTTGAAGAAATAACAAACTTTTTATTAATTAAAGGTAAAAATTTAATATTTAATAACAAAATTAAATGTTTTTTTTTACATCTATTTCTAACCAATTTATTGTATAAACTAATATATTCCCCTCTTAACCTAAATTGATACTCTTTTTTTAAAAAAATAAGTTTTTTAATTTTTATGAATCTTCCAATATCTTGCCAAGCTTTTATAAAACCTAAAAGGTTTTTTTGATTAAAATTCTTACCAGTAATTGAAGATTTGTTATCAAACTTATGATAGAGAATTTTATTATATTTTTTAAATGGTTTTTTTGAAAAAAAAAATAATTTAAACTTATAACAAACATCTTCATGAAAACCGCTTGAAAAAGTAATTTTATTTTTTAATAAAAAATTTTTATTTAAACAGCAGAAAATTACATTTTTATCATTTGTATTAATTAAAAAATCTTTTAAATTTTTTTTATAACTTTTGTTTACTGGATTTTTTTTAAAGTAATTTATATTTTTTGGTCTTATTTTGTAATTAAAAAAAAAATTCCTAGTTGATTTTTTAAATTTTTTTAAAAATACTTTCAATTCCTTAATGTCTAAACGATCATCAACATCAAGAAAAATAATTTTTTGTCCGTTTGCTTTTTTCAAACCTAAATTTCTAGCTATACCGGGGCCTTTATTAGTTTTATTTTTAAATAATTTTATTCGTTCATTTTTTCTGACTTTTAACTTTAAATATTCAAAGCCCTCATCGCTAGAAGCGTCATCAATATAAATTACTTCAATATTCTGGATATTATTTAATAGTTCTTCAATATGTACATAGTTTTTTGTTAAATGTTTTTTTGCATTATAAAATGGAATAATTATTGAGGCCTCCATTAAATTTTTTCGCTTAATTTTTTATTTTTTTGTATTGAACCTAATTGGGCCTCTATTTTCAGTTCCATGAGTACCTTCGTTTGACAAAACTTTTTCCATTGAAATTATTTCTTTGTCAATTTCTATAGATGCGCTTGATGGGTCGAGATATTTTCTATCTCCGTGAACTGTACTTTTTAATAGTTTATATTTTTCCCGTGTGGCTGATCTTTTTTGTGAAGCCTTAAAGTTTAATTTTTTGTTTAAGTTTTCTACTAACTGTTTTAATTCAATATCCGTTATATCATGAGGTTTAATACTTACCAATGTTGGTAAACCTGTATCAAAATTGTATGACTCGTGAAATAAATTATTTTTTTCAACAATGTCCCACATTTTTGTACCCGGCAGGGGAGTGGCTAATGAAACTGAATAGCTATCAGAGTCAAGTTTCATTGCAAAATCTGCAGTTCTATCTCTGGTCTTTTTTGTTTCGAATGGAAACCCCATCATAAAATTAGTATGAACAAGCAATCCAGCCTCGTGAGCTAAATCACAAGTAGCTACAACTTCATCCAAATCTAATCTTTTTCCAATTGTATCATTCAAAAACTCAGGATCACCACACTCTACGCCTAGACCTATCTGGTCCCAACCTGCATCTTTCATAGCTTTGAACATTTCTCCTCTTTTTTCCCTGTTGATTGGTGTGTCTGCTCTCATAGCATTTGGCATTGTCACTCTAAGTTTATGATGTTTAATTCTCTCGCATATTTTAAATACTCTCACAGGATTCACTGCAAAATTATCATCTTCAATTTGCAATTCTTTAATTTTAAATTCGTTAACCAAATAATCTACCATTTCACCAACTCGTTCTGGGCTCATTTGTCTAAATTTGTGCCCAAAAAAAACAGTGCTCGAACAAAAATAACAACGGTCGGGGCATCCCCTTGACGTCATGATACAGCCCACTCTACCAGATTTTACATAAGGATTGTGGTACATTGCTATTTCAAAATATTTTTCCATTGGAACCAAATCCCAAGCTGGTAATGGTAGAGCATCCATATCATGTATTAGTGGAGCCATAGGATTTTTTATGAACTGTTTTCCATTTCTCTGTACTAATCCTGGAACATTGCTTAAATCTTTTTTAAGGAATAAACTTTCTACAAAATTTGACCAAGTGTAATCCCCTTCACCTCTCATTACGTAATCAACGGCTTCTTCATCATTCAGAACTTCTTCGGGCTTATCTGAGGCGTGTATACCTCCAAATACTACTATAGTTTTTTTATTATATTTTTTAACTACTCTTGCAACTGCATAAGCTTGTGATACTTGCGAAGAAAACAATGATGAAACACCCACTACATCTGGCTTAAATTCTTTCAATTTTTTTAAAATCAGTTGGTCAGATGAACCATAAGTTATCATACCTTCTGTACCTTCTAATGGACGAACATCAGAATAATCTTCAATTAAAGTATCATATATCAAAATATTTTCATATCCACTTTGCCTTAAGCCAGCTGCTATACAACATAATCCAAGTGGCGGTTGAACTCGCCTTATCATTTTTTCTGAAGCAACTGCACGAGGTGATATAAGTGCTATCTTTATTTTTTTTTTAAAATCATTCATTTAGTAGATTGCGATAGATAAATTAATTAATTTATATTTGCAAAAGTTAATAAATTCTTCATTTACATTACTTATTACGATGTTATATGTTATTTAAGCTGAGATTCAAGGTGGGAAATAATGTGAAATTCATTAACTGTTCCTGCAATCGTAAAGTCGAAAAGCCACCCAGCTTAGACCTCTGTTGAACAAAGGCCAGGAAAAGTCTAGTTCTACTTTTTAAAATTAGCAGAGGCGCTAACTTTATAGCACCTATGCATATAATTTTTAAAATTCTTATAATACTTATTTTTTTTAATCATAATTCATATTCAGATATCCCAATAATAGTGATTTCTCCAAGCAAAACTAATCAAACTTTAAAAAGTGTTGGAAGTGACGTAACTATTATTGATAACAAATCTATATATAGCTCAAACGAAAACTTTGTTGGAAACATTATAGAAGATCAAATTCCTGGATCGAGTTTTTCTAGGCAGGGTGGAAATGGAACGAACTCTTTAATACAATTAAGAGGCTTGCCAAAAAGATATACTAATGTTTATATTGATGGAGTAAAACAGTCTGATCCTTCATCTCCTGATAATGCATATTATTTCGACAATCTTACGTCCGGATCTATTAAATCAGTGGAAGTTTTAAAAGGTAATCAATCCTCTATTTATGGCAGTAGTGCAATCGGAGGAGCAATAAACTTATTTTCACGCGATGGTCGAGAGGAAAATAATAAGACCATCAAGGTTGAGACTGGATCAAATAATAAAAAAAATATTGTAATGATTTATGGTGATCAAAATAGAAAATATAACTATTCTTTTACTGCAGAAAAATTTTTGACAGATAACATTTCTGCAATGTCAGATAATAAAGAAAAAGATCCTTACAAAAACGACAGTGTTCATGGGGCTTTTGGGTATAATCTGAATAATGACTTAAGAGTAGAAACTAATTTCAAATTCACCGATACATTTTTAAATTTTGATGAAGTTACAAGCGGTAGAGAGGATAGAAATACAAGTGATAATGGACAATTCAGCTCAAGTATAAAAATTATCAGTGATAAAGGGAAATTAAAAAATACTTTTATACTTGGTAACTTTTATTCAAAAAGAGAGGTGTCTAACTACAATCAAACAAGCAAAGATATATACTACGGTGAAAGAAAAAATATAAACTACTATGGAGAATATAATTTTAACTTAGATAAAAAAATTATATTTGGATTAGATAATGAGTTTAATAGGGCTAATTTTACAACTTGGGCAGTAAACGGCAACAAAATTTCAGATGACGCAGTAAACTCACAATATTTTGAAATTCAAAATAGACATTCGAAAAAATTATTTTCATCTTTTGGATTAAGAAATGATATTCATAGCGAGGCAGGGGCTTTTCGAACAGGAAGAGTTACTGGATCGTATAATTTTGATAGCAAAACCAAACTGAGAAGTAGTCTAGGAACAGGTATAAGGTTTGGGTCACTTAATGACTACTATTATGATACTAATGTTTCAAAAAAAGAGAATCTTAAACCTGAAAAGAGCTTTAGCATCGACGCAGGTATTGATAAAAAATTAACAAAATTTAAATCAAATTTAAAATTTACAATGTTTTATACCCAATACAAAGACAATATATCTAATTGGGCATCAAATACTGATGGAGGTAGAACAAATTATGCCATCGAAAATTCTGATGGTAAAATTAAAAGTAGAGGGTTTGATTTAAAAATTAAAAAAATTTTTAACAAGAAACAATCTGGTTTAATTAATTATACGTATACGAAAGCATATGATGGTGAGGATTGTGACGATCCGGATAAATCAGTTACATCATGTGCCAAAAGCTCTTATCCTGTAAGAGTACCAAAACATCAAATTTCTTCGAGCTTACAAAAAAATTTTAATAAATATTTTCAGTCAAAATTAAAACTTAAATTTATTTCTTCTAGAAGAGATTATGGCAATACAAACAACGGGTTTGCAGATGTAATACTTGATGAATATACAACTGTTGATCTTTATAATAATTTTAATTTTTTAAATAAAACATTTTATATAAATATTATTAATATTTTTAATGAAGAATACGAAGATGCTTATCAATACAGCTCTAATAAAAGGGGTTTTAATTTTGGATTTAATAAGGTATTTTGATATATGCAACAAATAAGTCCAAATCTTTTAAAACTATACAATTTTTTATTTTTGTTTTTATTATTTCTTTTAAGTAAACTAGTTAATCATCCGCCAAACTTTACTCCTTTAATAGCATTTATAATGATAAGTGCATTTTTAGTCAGGAGTAAAATTCAATTAATTTTAATTATTCTATCAGCTATGTTAATTTCAGATATTGTTATTGGCTTATATAACGGTATCTCTATCACATATATTGGATTTTGTATTATTGCCTTAACAGTTAAAACAATTTTTAAAAAAATAACTTATAGTAATCTCATTTTAATAAGTCTTTATAGTTCATTTATTTTTTTTTTAATCACATCGCCTTTACATTTAATATTTGATACAAGCACAAAAATTAATATTTCAAGTGTTATTCAAACCTATGCAGATGGTTTTGTCTTTTTTTTTAATACATTATCTTCAACAATAATTTTTGGATATTTACTCTATTTTATAACTAATAAATTTGTTCTAAAACAAACAAGTTTTAATTCAAAAATTTAAAAATTTTTTCAGTGCATAAATCAAGCCAATTGGGTTATTAGTACTGGTCAGCTGCACGCATTACTGCGCTTCCACATCCAGCCTATCAACGTGGTAGTCTACCACGACCCTAAAGGAAGAACTTGTTTTGAGGCGAGTTTCCCGCTTAGATGCTTTCAGCGGTTATCTCTTCCGTACATAGCTACCCGGCACTGCAGCTG
>Ga0181568_10000409_pt1 | contig 37624 bp, 32 predicted proteins | sample 101ome_20_FD_133758 | JGI IMG/M metagenome (GOLD analysis project Ga0181568, IMG submission 133758) | Coastal salt marsh microbial communities from the Groves Creek Marsh, Skidaway Island, Georgia - 101404AT metaG (megahit assembly) | ecosystem: Environmental > Aquatic > Marine > Intertidal...
GCCCATGCGGCCGTCATACCCCAAGGGCCGTACGGCGGGTTCAATCCATTGGCCGATGTGCCCGAGCCACGAAGCTTGCATCAACGCCGCGTCACGCTCCGCCTCCGCCTCCGGCGTTTGGACTCCGGCATAAGCTTCTTGAACGGACTCCATTTTGTCAGCCGGGCCAAATTGCCCCAATCCCCAAAGGACGATGGAGATGACCAAGATGACTTGCCCGGCGCTCGAAACGAAATCCCAGCCTTTGCTCAACATTTCGCGCCCAACTTCCAAAGGCTTTGGCCATCGGTAAGCGGGCCATTCCATGGTGAATTGGCCTTCGGTTTTGTTTGGCAATCCACGGTGCAAGACCCAAGCGAGGCCCAATGCGGACAATGAACTGAACAGGTACAAGCCGAACAAAAACAGCCCCTGCAAATTGAACAGGCCCCCGAGCACCCGTTCATTCGGAACCACAAATCCAATGAGGAAGGCATAGACGGGAAGCCGCGCCGCGCAGGTCATGAGCGGGGTGATGAGAATCGTGATGAGGCGTTCGCGCTTGCCTTGGATGGTCCGTGCAGCCATGATCGCCGGCACAGCGCACGCCATGCCCCCCACGAGAGGCACCACCGATCCCCCGCCGAGCCCGAGACGCTGCAACAGGCGATCCCCGAGAAATCCGACACGCGCCATGTATCCCGTCGCTTCCAACGCACTCGTGAGTCCGAACAAAATCATGATCTGCGGCACAAAGACCACGATGCCGGCCACGCCGTTGAGCACCCCGTCGAGCAGCAACCCTTTCCACCAACCATCCCCTGCAATGGCCACATCCCCCAACTGGTAAAGCCAACCGAATGCCCGATCAACCGCGTCCATAGGCGCTTCGGACCAGGCATACACCGCCTGGAAAATGCCAAAAAACACGAGCGCCAGCACGACATTCCCCCAAAGCGGATGGGTCAAAAACCGATCGATTTTGGTCGTGCGCCGGGAGGCTTCTTCCCAAGGAAAATCGGGCCCATCCGGGATCAGCTCCGCAGCGTGCGCTCGAATGTGCTCCATGCGCCAACCGGCTTCTTCCAATTGCATGGCCGCCGGAGCATACGTCAGCTCGTCTCGAGCCAAATCCAAGGCGGCACGTTGAGCGGCATCCAACCAATTGGGCGTGCCTTTTGCGCGCAAATGCCAAGCAAGTTGCACAGGATTGGATGCTGGCAAAGCCCCACTGAGCATGTCGAAGGCAGCCGCCCAATCCGCGGGCGTGAGTCGCGTGTCGGTATGGGAACTCACGCGTGCCGTTGCAGCGAGTAGGCTCTCGTCGATCCGTTCTTTTCGGTCCTTCTCGAAATTGAAGGCGAGCACCGGCACATCCAGCCAAGCCTCAATCGCCTCCAAATTGACGGGCGTTGGGTCGGTACGGTTGATGATGATCACCGCGGGCATCCCCATTTCCAAGACCTGGAGCGCTAGGAAGAGGCTGCTCCTGACATGGGCACTGTCGAGCACAATCCACACGGCATCCGGTGTTTCGCTGGGATCCAACAACGCGCGCTGGGTGACTTGCTCATCACGTGAAGTGGCGAACAAGCTGTACGTTCCTGGCAAGTCAATCAGTTGTGTCTCCGAGCGTGACTTCCACGGCGCTTCGTAACGCTCGACGGTGACACCGGGCATGTTACTCACCTTGGCGCGCTGACCAGTGAGCCGGTTGAAAACGGTGGTTTTACCACAATTGGGATTTCCGACGAGCGCGATTTTCACGGAGCGAATTTCGGTGTTTCACGGAGTCTGTCCTATCCCACAAATACGGGATTCAGTGCCGGACGAGCCAACGCGCGGGATCTTGTGGGGTTTGCGAATTTCCTTGCACTTGCCAAACTTCGAAATGCAGGATACTTTGGTTGTTTTGTGTTCTCACGGTACCGAGTTTCTCCCCGGCCTCGAGCCGATCCCCTTTGCCGATGGAAGCGGTTTCGAGGTTGCTGTAGACTGTTCGAAATGCTCCGTGGGAGAGGATGATGGTTTGACCGGCGCCGGGAATGCTGAACACGCTGGAGACGGTGCCGCCGAAAACGGCCAAGACAGAACTTCCCGATTCGGTGGAGATGTCGATGCCGTTGTTGTCTATGGTGATGCCCGGAAGGGAGGGATGGGGCTGGCGACCGAATTTACCGGTCAGCACCCCACGCATGACGGGCCAAGGGAGCGAGGATCGATTGCTCTCGAATGCGGCCGAGACAATTTTTCCTTCGGGTGTGAGGGCAAATTCGCCGGCTGAACTCTCCCGCTCTGCTTTCAACTCCGCTTCGATGATCTCACGGATGGCGTCGTTGAGGCGTTGCTTTTCTTTTTCAGCTTTTCGGACTTCTGCTTGCAATCGCGATTCCTCGCCTTTCAACGATTCGACCAAAGCCGAACGGGTTTTGCGGTCACCGGCCAATTTGTCCCGCTCGGCCCGAACGTCGGATAAAACCGCCTGGCGCTCGGCTCGTTTGGATTCGAGCGAGGTGCGGTTTTTCGCCAATGACAATTGTGAAGCTTCGATTTGTTGGACGTGTTCCTTGCGCAAGGAACTGTATGATTGCAGCAATTGAAACCGAATCACGGCCTGCGTGAAATCTTCCGCTGCAAACAGATACATCCACGGATTTTGACTGAGGGATTGTTTGTGCGCCGCTTGAATCATCCGAGCATATTCTTCTTTCAGAACCGCGATGTGTCCTTCAAGTGCCCGAATCTCTGAATCGGTATTGCTCATGTTCCGTTCGAGGGAACGAATTTCGGATTCATGGTGACGGATCAATTGTTCGCGCAAGTTCATCCGCTCGTTGATGAGGCGCAATTGGACCACGGCGCTTTGCTTGTTCGAAGCGGTCTGGCTGAGTAACTTTTCGGTCGTCGCAATTTTGTCTTGGATGGCGTCACGTTCGCGTTGAAGCGCAGCTTTGTCTTGCCCCAACGCCATGGTCACGGCCGTCATAGCCACCAACAGGAGCCACAACCTAGAAGCCGGTGCGCTGCTCATAGCCTTCTGGAATTTCAAATGGGAAATCGTACGGACGACCGAATCGTTTTCGCATTACTTCCCATGCCATTTCTACAAATTCTTCGGTGGTCGAGATGGTCACTTGGGTCGCACTTGGGAACCGGCCAATCTCGGTGACCTCGTATCGCTGGCGCTCGAGGGTGAGCGAACGTTGGTAGTAGAGGTCGTCAAATTGGTCCCGCACCGGATCGAAGGTGATGCCGTCAAACCAATGGCGTTGGATCAACAGCTCTTCATCCTCGGCCCGATTTCGCAAACGTTCGTACCGACGCATCGGAAGTTGGATATCAAGGGAATCTTCTGGAGCCAAGTCATTGTCTGGAACGCCTACTAGCCGCTTTACCCGACGCTTGTATTTCCCAATCAACGCGTATTCATCGCCGTCCACCCGAGAAATGAATTTGTTCGTTTCGGGGTTGAGGTTCATCGGTTGGCCGGAGAGAATGGCTTGGACATCTGCAAAAGTCAAAGGCGTGTCGGCCCATTCACTCAATGCCTCGTAATTGCCAGCGTAGTAAAATTTGTTGCCGGGAATCTTACTGATGAAAAGCACCGAGTCGGGTTCGAGCAATATCCGGGCAACCTCTACGCCCAGTGCGGGAGATATGCTCATCCAAATCGCACTGTCCCTTGCGATTCGAACGGAGGCTTTGAACGATTCTGATTGATTCAAATTCTCCACTTCGACATCCAACTTCATCCCGATCCAATCCCATTCTGGCGTATTGGTCGCATACCCCTCTAAAATCTGATTCACGCTGAGGTTTTTGAGCGGTTTGCCCCGGGCAATGCGCGCTGCATTCGAACATCCCGTGAGCATTCCACCGGCGATGAATATCCAGAAACTCAACCGCACGATATGGAACCAGCGCATCATGGAATTCCGTTGATTTTCGTTTGCAAGCGGTCGGCCTCTCCTCCGGTTTCCAAGGCTCGTGTCCAGGAAGCGACAGCACCTGCTGCATCGCCCATGGCCAATCGGATGTCTCCATCGTGTTCCCAAAACGTGGCGCCCTGATTTTCACTTTGAAACAAAGCCTGCGTGATGAAGTCCAGCGCCTCAGCGAATTGGCCGTTTTTGTACAGCACCCAAGCATGCGTATCCATGAAATTGGCATCCATCGGAGCGAGTTCCATGAGTTGGCTGCTGCATTCTAAAGCCCTTGGAAGATTTACCTCGGCCTCCGCCAAATAGTATGCGTAGTTGTTAAGCACCAATGGATTATCGGGGTACAGCGCCAGACTGCGTTCGTAGGCTGGATAGGCATCATCAGCACGTCCGATAGCATGCAGGGCATCCCCCAACATCCCTTGCATCAATGCCTCCATTTCGGGCGCGTCCAACACCACTGCCAACCCGCGTTGCAGGTAATCCACCACCCGATCAAATGCCTGCACATCCAGGGCCGCCATAGCCGAGTAGTAGGCGAAGTCTGCCTCCAAAGGAAATAAGTCCATGGCGCGCTGCGCGTGCTGTTCCATCTCATCCATGGCCCCCAATTCCGCATCCAACGCGATGAGGTTGCCCCAGCACAGGGGGTTTCCTGGCTGTGCTTCGACTGCCTTAAGTCCATAAGCTTTTGCGGCTTGCGGGTTTCCACGTCCTTGCTCAAAATCTGCGGCAAGCATCAGCAGATCAGCGGATGCAGGATGTTGGCCGAGAGCAGCCTCCAACAGGGTCGCGATGGCGCCGTTCAATGCGGGTTCAATCCGCGCAATTTGCAGGTATTGAATAAGGATTTCTTGCTTTTCTTCGATGTAGACATCCTCCGATGCAAAGGCGATAGAAAGCGCATCCTGTGCCTTGTCGATTTCATTCAATTCAGTATACAGGTGTGCCAAATCGAGTTGAGCCAATCCGCTGGTCGGATCATCTGCCACCACAGAGAGCAAGGCGTCGAGTGCGGCTTCGGTTTGGCCCGTTGCACGGAGCATTTGCGCCCATTGGATGTGAAATTCCGGGATGTCGGGGAAATCCACGACCGCTTGCTCCAGTCCTGTATAGATCGCTTCATAATCGTTTAGAAGCTCAAAAAAGTACAGGCGCTGCAACAAGATATCCGGGTCGCCCGGCGTCTGGGCGTCATACACGTCGCACAGGGACAGCGCCCCTTCCACATCGCCGGCATCCGCCAAACGCAGCGTCCAGTCGAAAGTCCAATCGATGTCTCCTGGGCGTGACCGCACAATCCATTCCAAATCTTCCCGTGCCGCGTCAAAATCTCCGAGAGCGAGTGCAGCCTCTGCCCGGTATTCCCGCGCCCATCGGTGTTCCGCGTCATGGGAGATGACTGCATCGAGGTGAAGCTTGGCTGCATCGTATCGTTCTTTGGCCAGGTCGATTTTGGCCAAATCAAAATGAAGCGCCTGTTCTTCAGGCTCCATATCCAAGCAAGCGAGAAACGAGGTGTACGCTAAGTCGAGGTCGCCTTTGACCCAATGATTTTGCGCTTCGAAATAGGTCCGCTGGAATCCTTCATCGTACACCGACATCGAAGCCAAATCCCGTTCACCCGCGCAGCCAGCAAGGACTGCGATGGCGGCTAGCAGCGGATAAGTAACGCGATGTAGGATTCGATGTTTCAAGCCAAACAGGGGATTATTGGATTTCGTTGTAGTCTCCGATGCTCACATCTGTGGGAACTCCTTCGATGCGCGCGTGAGCGCCGACCATGGAGTTGGCCATGACTTTGTTTCGTACCGCGGTATGTTCTTGGATGAGGCAGTTGCTGAGACGGCTGTCTTCTACGACGGTGCCGGCACCAATGCTGACGTGCGGCCCGACCACAGCGTTGCGGAGGGTCACGCCTGCGCCGATGAAACAGGGTTGAAGCACCACGCTATTTTCGATGACGGCATCATCTGGGATGCGCAGTTCGTCTGCTGTGAGCGTGAGGATGCGTTGGTTCGTTTGCACCGTTGCCACCTTGTTTCCGCAATCCATCCAATCGGTCACCGTCCCAGGTTCAAAGCGCAGGCCGGCTTGCGTCATGTGGCGGAGCGCATCGGGGAGTTGGTATTCTCCGCCTTTGATGATCTTTTCGTCGATGAGGCGTTGCAACTCGCGGTGCAGCCGCTCTCCGTCCCGAAATGCATAAATGCCAATCATCGCTAAGTCGCTCACGAATTCTTGTGGCTTTTCGACATAATCTTCGATGGCGCCGTGGGCGTCCGTGACCACCACGCCAAATGCGCTGGGATTGTCAACCTGCTTCACAAACAACACGCCGTCGGCATCGGGATCAATCGTGAAGTCCGCGCGAAACAGGGTGTCAGCAAAGGCCACCACGACCGGTCCTGTCAGGCATTGCTTGCCACACAAAATCGCGTGGGCTGTGCCCAGCGGCTCGTCTTGGTAGCAAATGTGACCTTTCGCGCCCAGTCGTTCCGCGATTCCCAGCAGTTGTGCTTCGGTTTCAGCGCCAAAGTCGCCGATAACAAACGCGATTTCCTGTACTTTTTCCGTGCTCATGGCGACGATATCCTCGGCCAACCGTTCCACGATGGGTTTTCCGCCCACCGGCACGAGCGGCTTCGGCACCGTCAGGGTATGGGGGCGAAGTCGGCTGCCGCGACCGGCCATGGGAATGATGATGTTCATGTCAATGTCTGCTTAGTGGGTTCCTGTGCTACCAAATCCGCCTGCCCCGCGAGTGGTGTCGGGCAGTGTTTCGGTCTCCTTCCATTCAATTCGCTCGTAGCGGGCCAACACCAATTGTGCGATGCGTTCGCCATTTTCCACCGTGAAAGGTTGGGTTCCGTGGTTGATGAGGAGAACGCCAATTTCGCCCCGGTAGTCTGCATCAATCGTACCAGGCGAATTTAAAACGGTGACGCCATGTTTGAACGCCAATCCAGATCGCGGGCGCACCTGCAATTCCGTACCGGTGGGCAACGCCGCGTAAAGCCCTGTGGGAATCAGGCGATAAGCCCCGGGCTGCAACACGATGGGGGCTTCGAGTTTGGCGCGAACATCCATGCCGGCGCTTGACTCCGTGGCATAAGCCGGAAGGGCATGACCGCTCCGGTTCTGAACAAAAACGGCAGCGTCACTCATTTTCCCGAAAATTCTGGTTTGCGCTTTTCGATGAAGGCTTGCGTGCCCTCTTTGAAATCTTCGGTATCGAAGCTGGCCCCGAAACAGGAAACTTCGGCATCAAAGCCGTTGATTCCGTCTTCATAACCGGCCAGCACCGCTTGAATCGCAGTTTGGAGGGCTTTCGGGGAATTTTTCATCATGCTGTGCGCCATTTTTTCAGCCGCGGGAAGCAACTCTTCGGCGGGCACCACTTGGTTGACCAAACCGCACGCCAACGCGTCCGCGGCGTCGATCATCCGGGCGGTCAAGATCATTTCCAACGCCTTGCCCTTGCCGACGATTTGAGGCAACCGTTGCGTTCCCCCGTATCCGGGAATCACACCCAAGGAGACCTCGGGAAGCCCCATCCGCGCCGTGGCCGAGGCGATGCGCACGTGGCTCGCCAATGCCAATTCCAAGCCGCCACCCAAGGCAAAACCGTTGATGGCTGCGATGACGGGTTTGGCACTGCGTTCAATGCGGTTGAATAGGTTGTCTTGTCCTTGTTGTGCCAGGTTCTTGCCCTGTTTGGCATTAAAATCGGCAAATTCCTTGATGTCCGCGCCGGCAACAAATGCCTTTTCACCGCTGCCCGTCAACACGATCACGCGAACGGCGTCATCGGTTTGCGCGATGTCAATGGCTTCTGCCAGTTGGCTGATTACATCGCCGTTCAGGGCGTTGAGCGCTTCGGGTCGGTGGATGGTGAGGGTCAAAACGCCATTGTGAGTGGCGGATTGGATGTAAGATTGGGACATGGAGTTGGAACCAAGTTTGAAAGCCCCAAATTACGAAAGGACGGGCGACCGTTGGCCCGGGCGACTCGCGAGCAATTCGGTCGTGTAAGGAGACGTTGGATTCTCGAGAATTTGGTCAGTTTCACCTGATTCCACGAGGCGGCCTTCATGCATGATCAGCAAGCGATTGCAAAACGAGGCGACCACCGAAAGGTCGTGGCTAATGAATAAGTAGGTCAGTCCGCGGTCGTCTCCTATTTGCGCGAGCAATGCCAGAATTTCGCGCTGAATCTGGACGTCCAGCGCCGCCACACTCTCGTCCAACACCAAAAACTCCGGCTCCACGGCCAAGGCTCTTGCAATGACCAACCGTTGCCGCTGGCCCCCACTGAAACCACCGGGTTTTTTGGCTGCATCGCTTGGCGCCAGCCCCACTTCAACCAACAATTTGTCCACCTGCGTAGCGGCCTCTTGGTAAGACAACCCGCGCTGCGTCATGACTTCGGCCAGCGCACTACCGACGGAAAGCTTCGGATTTAACGCGCTGAACGGATCTTGGAAAACCAATTGGGCCTTGCGTCGAATCGTGGCCATGGTCGTTCGATTCGCCGCATCCACCGGAATCCCATCGAAACGCACGACTCCATCACTCGGAGCCAACATGCCGATGAGCATCCGCCCGAGGGTGGACTTACCGCTTCCACTTTCGCCGATGAGCCCTACACGCTCGCAGCGATTGATGGAAAGCGAGACGTCCTTGACAGCATCGAACGTGCGCTTGGGTCGACCCCAGAGGTTTTTTTCGATGACGTAGGTTTTGGTCAGGCTTTCTGCGTGGATAAGCGCATCGGAGGTGGCTGTTTTAGGTCGGTGATCTGTGAGTTTCCTCGCGGCTACCAAGGCTTGGGTGTACGGATCTTGCGGAGCGTTGAGCACTTCGTTGACCGTACCAGATTCGACCAAGCGCCCTTTGTTCATGACCAGAACGCGGTCGGCGATATCGTGGACCACATCCAAATCGTGGGTGATGAACAAAACGGCTAAATTCCGTTGCTGCTGCAGCTTGCGCAGGAGCGTAAGGATGGACTGCTGCACGGTGGTGTCGAGCGCCGTCGTCGGTTCATCGGCAATGAGCACCTCGGGGGAAGCGGCCAGCGCGAGCGCAATCATGATGCGTTGCTTTTGGCCTCCGCTCAATTCGTGGGGATACTTCTCAAAACAGCGCTCTGGATCGGGCAACTCGACTTCTTGGAGGAGGCGAATGACTTGCGACCGTGCTTCTTCTTTCGATTGTCCAGCATGCACTACGAGAGATTCGGCAACTTGCCAACCCACGCGCATGGACGGATTCAAGGAAGACATGGGATCTTGAAATACCATGCTCAGACCTCGGCCCAATGGCGCTTTCCCGGGGTGTCCGGCTCCTGCCCATTGGGTGCTTGTCGGCACGTGAATAACCCTCCCTTCCACGATGCGTCCTGCTTTTGGAAGCAGGCCCATGATGGCGGTCGAAGTGACGCTCTTGCCCGAACCGCTTTCGCCGACCAAGGCCAAGACTTCGCCACGATTCAGTCGAAAGCTAACGTCGTGCACCACCGTGCTGTCGCCAAAGGCAATCGTCAGATTTTGGATGTCCAGCAGCGGTGCTTCGGTCATGGGCAGCGGCTGAATTTAGAGGGTGCCGCGATTTTCTTGTTCGCGTTCGATGGCTTCAAAAAGCGCCTTGAAGTTTCCTTTTCCGAAAGATTTGGCTCCTTTCCGTTGAATGATTTCGAAAAACATCGTCGGCCGGTCGACCACGGGTTTCGTGAAGATCTGCAACAAGTACCCTTCGTCATCTCGGTCGATCAAGATCCCCAGTTTTCGCAACGGCTCCAAGTCTTCGTCGATTTCCCCGACGCGATCGAGGACCGTGTCGTAGTAGGTGTTTGGCACGCGCAAGAATTCGATGCCGCGGCGCTGCAGTTCCGTCACGGTTTCGATGATATTCGACGTTGCGACGGCGATGTGCTGCACGCCGGCACCTTCATAGAAATCGATGTATTCTTCGATTTGCGATTTCTTGCGTCCCTCTGCCGGTTCGTTGATGGGGAATTTGATTCGTCCGTTTCCATTGGACATCACTTTGGACATCAAGGCCGTGTACTCGGTTGAAATGTCCTTGTCATCGAATGAAATCAATTGGGCAAACCCCATCACCCGGGCATAGAAATCCACCCAAGTATTCATCTCTCCCCAACCCACATTGCCGACCATATGATCCACGTATTCCAGGCCTACCGGTGAAACAGGGATCGAGGGATTCCAAGCTTCGTAGCCCGGTAGAAAAATCCCACTATAATTTTTTCGCTCGACAAAAACGTGAATCGTATCCCCGTACGTTTCAATGGCACTGAGTACCACGTGGCCGTTGGCGTCCTCTCGGGTTTCCGGTTCGAAGACACTGACTGCCCCACGCTCGGTGGTTTCGTGCCAACTTTTTGTGGCGTCATCGACCCAAAGCGCCACTGCTTTCACGCCGTCGCCGTGGCGGTTGATGTGATCGTTGATCGGTCCTCCCGCTTGGAGCGGCGAGGTCAGGACGAGGGTGATTTTATCTTGGCGTAAGACGTAGGAAACCGTGTGCTTGTTTCCCGTTTCCAAGCCAGAATAGGCGACGGGTTGGTATCCCCAAGCGGTCATGTAGTAATACGCGCTTTGCTTGGCATTGCCGCAATACAATTCCACGTGGTCCGTGCCGAGCAAAGGCAGAAAGTCTTCCGCTTCGGGAACGATTTTTTCGAGGGTGGGTGTTGCTTTTTGATTCATTGTCAAAAGTTCATTGTGCTGCGCGTCGTTTGCAGCATTACATGCCCGGGTCGAGCCAAGATTGATGGTAATCGTCGTGTTCGATTTCCAACGCCGCAGCGGTCACTTGCAACGGACGGAATGTATCGACCATGACAGCCAATTCTTCGGTTTTTTGTTTGCCAATGCTGCCTTCGTACGTGCCGGGATGCGGACCGTGTGGGATGCCCGCGGGATGCAGCGAGATGTATCCGCGATCTATGCCGACGCGGCTCATGAAATCGCCTTCAACGTAGTACAAAACTTCATCCGAATCGATGTTCGAATGGTTGTAAGGAGCAGGGATCGATTGCGGATGGTAATCGTACAGGCGGGGTACGAAACTGCAAATCACAAACGCATCCGTCTCGAACGTTTGATGCACAGGAGGCGGCTGGTGCACACGTCCGGTGATGGGTTCAAAGTCGTGGATGGAAAAAGCGTAAGGGAAGTGGTACCCGTCCCACCCGACAATATCAAAAGGATGGGAAGCATATACGTACTCGTGAAGCGCTCCTTGCTTTTTGATCAGGATGGTAAACTCACCGACTTGATCCACGGTTTCCAATTCACTCGGGGGGCGCATGTCCCGCTCGCAATAAGGGCTGTGCTCCAAAAGTTGACCGAAATGATTGCGGTAGCGCTTCGGCGTGTAAACGGGATGCGCCGACTCGGTGATGAACAGGCGGTTTTGGTCTGAATCAAACGAGAATCGGTGTATGATACCCCGAGGAATGACAAGGTAATCGCCAGGTTTGAAAGCAATTTTACCCAACATGGTGTGCAAGGTTCCCGAACCGTCGTGAACGAAGACCACTTCATCGCAATCCGCGTTTTTGAAGAATTCTTCATCGCCCATGCTGGCCGTTGGTGCGGCCAAATGAATCGTCACATCCGAATTGAAAAGTACGGCGGTGCGGCTGGCCAAATACCCCGGTTGTGGTTTCACGCGGAATCCTTCAAGCTTGCGGCTGAGCAGGTTGTTTTCCACAGCAGCCTTGGGGCTGACATCAATTGATTTGCCTACGCGTTTCACCATAGTGGGGCGGCGCAAGTGGTAGAGCAAGGAGCTCATTCCCACAAATCCAATGGTGCCAAAAAGTTGCTCGTGGTGAAGGGAGCCGTCCGCTTTTCGAAACTGCGTATGGCGCTTCGCCGGGATGGATCCTAGTCGGTGGTAAAACGGCATGTGAGGTTCTTTATCCGCTAAGGTAGTTCGCCTCCGTCCGCTTCGAAAATGACCGGGGGCAATTTTTGCCCCTTTCCCTGACGTCGAGAGATCAACCGCTAGGGCCGCGGATGGTGCGAACCCAATTCGGTAGTTTTCCTTCCGGTGTGACGCGCCATTTTAGTGAGAGCCGTCCATTTGCTGGAATGGGCTGATCGGGGGTAAGGCGGTTTTTTCGAATGAGCGCGCTCATGCTCACGCCACAGCGTTGCGAAGCTTGCCACAGGCTTTCATTTGGTAACATGTCCAACCACGTGGTTTCACCGCGCTGGCGCTTCGGCTGCAAATAAACAGTTTCCCCTTTTCCAGGAGTGTAAGGCGCCTCCGCGCGGTCTACGTCATTGTAACGGTAGAATTGCCAGAGCATCATGTCCAATTCTTTGGCCAACGATTCGTACGTGTCGCCCGGTTCAGCGATCATGTATTGGATGTAATTCTCGCTCAACTGAATTGACCGCTGACCCAATTGAGTTGCGGATTTGGCTGGATTTTTAGCGTCTTCTGATGCGATTTTGTTGCGTGTGTCTTCCGCATTCGCAATGCCCGCCGCAAAGGCCTCACGGTCGGCTTGAAGCTTAAGTCCGGCTTGATCGTAAGCTGCCAAATCGTACCGCTCGATCAAATCGATGAGCAGCTGGGCATACTTGGGATTCGTTGCATACCCGCATTTCTTCAATCCTTTGGCCCATCGGTTGTAATCCGTGGGTTCCAGTTCAAACAATTCCGCATAGCGGTCGCGCTTAAGAAACTCGCTATGGTCTGTGAAACTATCAGAGGCATCGTCATAAGCTCGAAAGCACTCGCCACGCCGATCGTCATCATGATGAACGCGAGCCCCAGTCCAATCGCTGTGGCATTTGATGCCGAAATGATTGTTCGATTTGGCGGCCAATTCACTGAGTCCGTTTCCGCTTTCCAATATGCCTTGCGCCAAGGTGATGCTCGCTGGTATGCCGTGCACCGCCATCTGGTAAACAGCTTCGTCTCCCCAGCGTTCCACATATTGCTCAGGAGGACTTAATTCTCCCGGTTGAGCCACCGCCACAAAGGAGACTCCCATGGCCATCCAGAGCAGCATCCACACGATCAAAGCGGACAAGGATTTGGACCAAGAAAGGGGGGAGAAAAACGGTATCATGCGCTTAAGTGGCACAAAAATAGCGCCAGCCTCCTTGAGACTTCCGAAGTACAGGTTGAGAATGTTCACGATGGATTGTGAATGGAGCTTCCCGATTTTTCCTGCATCAATTGGCCTTGCTCGTCGTAAAAAAACCAAGTGCCATCAGGGGTTCCTGCGTCATCGTAATGCCCTTCAATGAAGGGTTGTCCATTCGGGTGCCATGTCCGGTAATCGCCCACTTGAAGGCCATTTTCATAGGTATGGAGCGACCATGAGGATCCATCCGGGTAAAAGGCTTCCCACGTCCCGTGCCGCTTACCGTTTTTCCATTCGGAAGATTTTTCGAGGATGCCGTCTGCGTAGTAGACCTGCAACCTGACGGTGTCTCCGTCTGCAACGGTGGCCTCCCGTTTCGGGCTGCCATCGGACCATCTGTCGGTAACCACGATGGTTTCCGAACCGTTCGTAGCACACCCGACCCAAAAAATCAGGGCCAGCACACCCGCGCAATAAAACTTCCAACCCTGCGTCATCGCTTCCGTTCAATGGTGAAATTGACCAAGTCGATCAGGGCGGATTTGGCAGCGGATTCTTCGATGGGTTCGAGCAATTGCATGGCCTCTTCTGTAAGCGCTTGCATTCGCTTCCGTGCATAGTCCATGCCTGGACCATCGAGAATGGCATTCATGACCTCTTGAACCGATGCATTGTCTTGGTTTCGGTATTTGACCAATCGAATGAGTCTTCTGCGCTGTTGAGCATTGGCCTCTTGCAGTGTGTGGATCAGCGGCAGGGTCATCTTGCGTTCACGGATGTCTCCGCCGGTGGGTTTGCCAATGCGCTCTCCATCACCGAGGTCGAGTAAATCGTCTTTTATCTGGAAGGCCAAACCGACCACCTCCCCGAACCTGCGCATGCGCTCCACCATGGCCTCATCCGCATCCACCGAGGCTGCGCCGCAAGCACAACACGCCGCAATCAGGCTAGCCGTTTTCCGTTGAATGATGTCAAAGTAAACCGCTTCGGTGATGTCCAATCGCCGCGCTTTTTCAATTTGGAGCAACTCTCCTTCTGACATTTGGCGCACCGCTTCGGAAGTGATTTTGAGTAAATCATACGCTTCGCGATCGACGGCCATGAGCAGGCCGCGGGACAATAAGTAATCACCTACCAACACCGCAACTTTCTTCTTCCACAGTGCTTGGATCGAAAAGAATCCTCTGCGCAATGGGCTTTCATCCACCACGTCATCGTGGACCAATGTGGCCGTATGCAGCAATTCGATAAGGGATGCGGCAACGTGGCTCCGTTCTCCAAGTGGACCTCCCGATCCAGCAACCGCACGAGCAGTCAGAAAAACAAACAGCGGTCGCATCTGCTTTCCTTTCCGTTTGATGATGTAACGGGTGATGCGATCGAGCAACATCACATCCGTGCGCATGGCGGTCTTGAAATGTCCTTGAAACGTTTCCAATTCCCCAGCGACAGGGGCTTGAATGCTCTGCATGCGGCTCATGGTGCAAAGGTACAGTCCCGGGGTCCTGTCGCATGTACCTATCTTTGCCGAAAATCCCTCTCATGATATACTCCATGACCGGTTACGGCAAAGCGACAGCGCTCATTGGCACGAGGCGGTATACTGCTGAGTTACGCTCTTTGAATGGGAAACAGCTGGATCTCAGCGTTCGCTTGCCTTCTGCCTACCGCTCAAAGGAAATGGATTTGCGAAAGCGCTTGGGCGATGCGATCGGGAGAGGAAAGTGTGATTTGACTTTGCAGTATGTGGTGGAGGGAGTGGAACCACGTGAATTAAATAAACCCCTCATTGCGGCGTATCTCAGCGACTTGCGTGATGTTTCAAATGCGCAAGGATTTCCTGATACCGACAATGCGCTCCTCGCCATGGCCATGCGACTTCCCGATGTAATCCAACAACCACGGGAAGATGTTGATGAAGAAGAGTGGGTTCAAATTGAGCAATTGGTGGATGAGGCCGTAGCACAATTCAATCGATTTCGCGAGGAGGAGGGCCAGTCATTGAAATCCGATTTTCATGCCCGTGTCGAAAACATCGTTGCGCTGCAGGAGGAAATTGGCCCCTTGATCAAAGTCCGAGTGGAACGCATTCGGGAGCGCATCCAATCCAACTTTGAAGAAATTCAAGATCGCGGTCGATTGGATGAAAATCGTTTCGAGCAAGAGGTGTTGTTTTACATTGAGAAATTGGATGTTTCTGAGGAGTTGGTTCGGCTTGAAGCACACTGCAATCACTTCGTGGAAGTGCTCAATCAAGGGGTAGGGCAAGGCAAAAAGTTGGGGTTTATTGCCCAAGAAATGGGTCGGGAAATCAACACGCTGGGCAGCAAGGCGAATGACGCGGATATGCAGCGAATTGTCGTCCGAATGAAGGACGAGCTGGAGAAAATCAAGGAACAAGTACTCAATGCCCTCTGATCAAGCACGTCATTCGGTCATATTTTCTGCGCCTTCGGGCGCGGGCAAAACGACCATCGTGCGTCATTTATTGGGGTTGCCAGAATTGAATTTGGCGTTTTCTGTGAGCGCAACGACCCGAGCCCTCCGTGGCAGCGAAGTGCACGGTCATGACTATTACTTTTTATCCGAATCTGAATTCCGCTCTCACATTGAAAATGGGGATTTGGTGGAATGGGAAGAGGTGTATCCAGGAAAGTTTTACGGCACCTTGAAATCCGAATTGGAGCGGTTGTGGGAGCAAGGCAAGACCGTAGTCTTTGACGTTGATGTGGTAGGGGGTGCGAATTTGAAAAACGTGTTGGGCGAAGAGGCGCTGGCCATTTTCATCCAACCTCCGTCTTTGGATGCACTGAGATGTCGGTTGGAGGGACGCGGCACAGAGACGCCGGAACGCATTGACGAGCGCATGGCCAAAGCAAGTTGGGAAATGGAACAAAAAGGGCATTTCGACCGCATCTTAATCAACGATGACCTTTCGCATGCATGTGATACGGCGGCAGACTGGGTTAAGGCGTATACTTTGGAAGGATGATGCTCGGAGCGCCAGCAAAAGTCGGTTTGTACTTCGGTACGTTTAACCCCATTCACCTGGGACACCTGGTCATTGCGAACCACATGGCGAATTACACCGATTTGGATGAAGTGTGGTTGGTCGTTACACCGTGGAATCCGCAAAAGAGCCCGAAGGAAATGATTGGTCAGGACCATCGGCTGCAGATGGTTCACCTCGCCGTTTCGGAAAATGAAAGGCTCAAGGGGTGCGATGTAGAGTTTGATCTACCCCAGCCAAATTTCACGGCGGCAACCATGCGTCACCTGCGGAAAACCCACCCGGAGATAGAATTTAGCATCATCATTGGCGAAGACAATTTTGAACGATTGCACACCTGGCAGGCCCATTGGGAATTGGTGAGTGAGCATCAGATTTTAGTTTACCCTCGCCGCTCATCGGACGATCCCAAACCGGTGGACCCGCCGCTTGACCCGGCCGATCGCGTGCCGCGCGACCATCCTAATGTGTATTGGTCTGATGCACCGATGATCAGCATCTCATCGACTTATTTGCGCGACGCCATTACACAGCAAAAAGACATCCGATACTTGCTCCACGATAAGGTGCTGAATTACATCAGCAACAACCACCTGTATGAGTGAGGATCACGTGTTGTTAAAGTGATTCATGGTGCGCTCCAAGCCGATGCTCGCGAAAGACTGAATCGCCTCCACGCATCGGGTCAGGCGCTCTTCTATATTCGCCACCTCTTCCGAACTCCATTTTCCAAGAACGTAATCGATTTGTTGGCCTCGGTGAAAATCGTCCCCGATTCCGAATCGCAGCCGGGGATATTTAGAGGTGCCGAGCACCGTCTCGATGTTGCCCAGTCCATTGTGACCGCCCCCGCTACCTTTCGCTCTGATGCGAATCTTTCCAAACGGTAGGGCCAAATCGTCTGTCACAATCATGACGCGTTCCAGCGGAATCTTCTCTGCATCCATCCAATACCGGACGGCCTTTCCACTGAGATTCATGAACGTGGATGGTTTGAGCAACACCAAAGTGCGTCCCTTAAAACGGACGGTGGACACCTCGCCCAATCGGCCCACTTCGAAGGAAGCTTCGCCTGTTTGAGCGATGGTGTCCACCACCTTGAACCCGATGTTGTGTCGGGTTTCCTCATATTCTGACCCCGGATTTCCGAGTCCGACGATGAGGTATTTCATCCGTTGTTGATTTTGGCCCTAACGCGGGACAAGATCTGAATTATTCAGCGCTTTCGCCGCCTTCGTTATTTCCCTCTCCCTCTGCTGCTGGCGTTTCTCCTTCTCCTCCTTCTTCTTCTTCACCGCTTTCAGCAGACATAGCAGCCCGTGTACGCTTCACAGCTACGAGCAAGGTCGAGTCGTTCAATAGCACTGTACAATTTGGCACTTCGATGTCTCCGACACGCTTATTATCGCCGATTTCAAGGGCTGAAACGTCGATTGTGATTTCGTCTGGCAAATCGTCAGCCAAACCGCGCACTGGAATGCGACGGAACAGCATTTGCAATCGACCACCGCCAATTACACCTGCAGCAGTCCCTTGAGTGCGCAAAGGCAAATCGGCACGGACGGGTTTTCCAGGAATGACCTGCAACAGATCGATGTGAACGATGCGATCGGTCACCGGGTGGAATTGGACTTCTTGGATGATGCAATCGTGATTCTCGCCATCCAGTTCGAATTGAATCCGAAATACGTCTGGGTTAACAACGAGTTTAGAGATATCCAACTCGCTCACCGAAAAATGCTTTTGCTCACCGCTACCGTACAGAACACCAGGAACCCGGTTGTCCTTGCGGAGTTGGCCAGCATCTTTCTTTCCTACGCTCCCACGCAAGGAGCCGCTCAATGATGCAGTTTTCATAATTAATGAATTAAAAGAGTATCGCTGATGGAACGATTTTCCATCAGACAGGTTAAAGTTTCTGCGAACAAACCATGGACTGGAAGGACCTTGATTTTGTCCGTGTTTTTCGTTTTGTTCAGCGGAATGCTATCCGTGACGACCATTTCAGTCAAAACGGAATCCGCAATGCGCTCATAAGCAGGGCCACTTAAGACAGGATGGGTGCACACTGCCCGAACGGTCTTTGCTCCATGTTCAATCATGAGAGCAGCTGCTTTGGTCAGGGTGCCTGCTGTGTCACACATGTCATCAACCAGCACCACGTCCTTTCCCTCCACGTCACCGATGACCGTCATGCTCTCAATTTCGTTGGCGACTTTGCGTTGCTTGTAGCAGATGGCCATGTCCACCCCGAGCAATTTGGCATAGGAGTTTGCTCGTTTTGTTCCACCCGTGTCAGGAGTGGCGATGCATAAGTTGTTTCGATCCAGACCTTCCAGATAAGGCACGAATAATGTGCTAGCATACAAGTGGTCCACTGGAATCTCAAAAAATCCTTGAATCTGGTCCGCGTGCAAATCCATCGTGATCAATCGATCGATGCCGGCCGCTGTCAGCAGATTCGCCACAAGCTTGGCACCAATGGCTACGCGGGGCTTGTCCTTTCGGTCTTGACGAGCAAAACCGAAGTAAGGGATGACCGCAATGATCCGCTTCGCACTTGCGCGCTTTGCCGCGTCAATCAGAAGCAGGAGTTCCATCAAGTTGTCTGTTGGTGGAAAAGTCGACTGGACGATTGCTACTTCCTTACCGCGGATGGTCTCTTCAATGCTCACGGTAAATTCACCGTCGCTGAATTTGGTCGTCTTGACAGGGACTAATTCAGCGCCAAAAGCTTCTGCAACCTTGCGGCCGAAATTTTGAGAGGCGGAACCGGCGAGAATCTTGAGCATTGGTGCGCAATGTTTAAGGGCGTGCAAAGGTAGTGTTTCGCACGCTGATTGCCAACCGAATTCAAGATTGCATGCTGGAAATCAACGAACGGTGAATCGAACTGGAATGGTGTACGTGACACGCACAGGTCTACCTTGCTGCGTTCCAGGCTCCATTTGAGGGATGCAATCGAGGGCTTGGAGTGCAGCCCGATTGAGTTTAGGGTGAGCCTCCTTCAGCACTTGGGCGTCACGAATCCCCCCAAATTCATCAACATTGAATTGTACGAATACAACGCCGCCGATTCCGGCCTCTCTCAGCATGGGGGGGAATTTCGCGCAAGATTGAATCATCGAGATCATGGATTGTTCGGTGCAGTTCCGTTCGGCGTCGCGGTCCAACACATCGGTGCAATCACGAAAGTGCGGCATGTGCTCGGCGACTAAAACGGTTTCGATTTCTTCCTCTCCGTCTCCAGATCCGAATTCGTCAATGTCGAATGCGTGCAGCTTACCCAGAAGCGGATCTTTTTCAGGGAAACTAACGGGGCTTGGGTCCGGTTTTGGCGGCTCAGGGGTGATGATTGGATCGATGTTCAATGGCCTCTGGGGAGGGGCAGGCTTCGATATGATATGCGCTGGCACTAATTCGGGCTCCAACATTAAACCGCTATAATCTGCGTAAAATGCTGTTTTTCCGGTTTCTACTTCCGTCCATTCGAAGGCGGCCAAAATGAATGCCAAGGATGCCAGCAGGCCGAGTTCAAATCGGCGACGGGTAGGGGGAGTCTTTTTCATGGTGTAGCGATTTCAATTGAAAGGGCCAACACCGTGCCAGAATCTGTTAACTCCGAATCATTCGGGGGTAATCATTTTGAATCCCTTTCCATGCACATTCAATATTTGAATGCGATCATCGGGCTTGAGGTGACGGCGGAGCTTCGCGATGTAAACATCCATCGACCGTCCATTGAAGTAATTTGGATCGCCCCAAATTGACTTCAACGCGTATGTGCGCTCGAGTAAGCTGTTTCGGTGCTTACACAGCAAAAAGAGCAATTCATTTTCTTTGGTGGTGAGGCGCTGCTCTTCACCGTCACGACGAAGCATTTGAATATTGTAATCGAAGGAGAACGCTCCGATTTCGATCTCTCCAACTTGCTCGTCTTCTTCAGGCAATGCAGCACTGCGTCGCATGATGGCTTGGATTCGAACGAGCAACTCTTCCATGCTGAATGGTTTCGTCATGTAATCATCTGCTCCAACCTTGAATCCTTCTAAAGTATCCTCGTTCGTTGAGCGTGCGGTCAAAAACAAGATGGGCAGGTGCCGGCTCTCGGCGCGAATTTCTTCGGCAACTTGGAAGCCATCTTTTCGCGGCATCATGACATCGAGAATGACAAAATCAAAAGCACCTCGGTGGAATTCTTTCAACCCTTCCACGCCATCTTTCGCCCAAGTGGTGTCAAAGCCCTTGGCCTTGAGGTAATCTGAAAGCAAGCGCCCTAAGTTGGGATCGTCCTCGCAAAGGAGGATAGCGGGGTTAGTCGTTTCGCTCATGTCAATTCTCTTTATTCGTTTCAATTTCTTTTCTCGGCATGACCAATACAAATGTGCTACCCTTTCCAGGCTCACTTTCGACGCGAATGAATCCTTGGTGACGGTCTACAACCGTCTTCACATAACTCAATCCAAGTCCAAACCCTTTCACGTCGTGCACATTTCCAGTTGGTACACGATAGAGTCTATCAAATACCTTGCCTAAATGTTCCTTGGCAATGCCGATGCCGTTGTCTTGGAAACGCAATTCCACGCCATCTGTTGTTTGTCGACTGGAAATTTGCAGCAATAGCTCCCCATCAGCGTATTTGATGGCGTTGTCGATGAGATTGAAAACAACGTTGCTCAAATGAATTTTGTCTGCAAACACCAACGGATCCTCAGCCTCCAACTCCAACTGCACCTTGCCCCCGTGCTTTCGAACTTGGATGGCGACATTTTTAACCACATCGCGAATCAGGTCATGTGAATTCAAGACTTGCTTGAATAGCTGCATCTTTCCCGAATCGGCCAAACTGGCTTGCAAAACATTTTCGACGAGCATGCCGAGGCGCTTGTTCTCTTCATTGATCAGACCAATGTAATAGTTGAAGCTCTCTGCATTCTTCTGCATATCCGGGTCTTTCAACGCTTCCGATGCCAAGCCAATGGTGCTGATGGGTGTTTTCAATTCATGTGTCAAATTGTTCATGAGGTCTCGGCGGATTCGATCGATGCGTTTATTCCGCGCAGCGCCAATCACTGCCGTGAAAAAGCCCCAAGCGATAACGGCAAGCATCAGCCCAGTTAGCGCAAATTGACCCAACAAATTGTGCAACAAGAACCGGTTTTTGTCTGGAAAGAAGAGATGTAAACTCAGCGTATTGATGGAAATCTTGTGTCCGGTCTCCTCCAATTTTTCTCGGAATTCGTCGTGATTCTCGTCAAGTTGTACCGGCTGGCCGTACCGGTCGAATACGCCTATAACGGCGGGTAAACCAATGCCGTGCGCTTTGAGGATCACGGGTAAAACGCTATCAATCCGCAAGGCTTGAACCCGGCGCAGCATGCGCGTCTCTTCTTCATCTAGCGCATTGCCCAAGGATTGCTTATTGCTCACGACATTCCCTTGTGGAACTTCGCCAGGCAGGGCTCCGAGGTCGATTTGCAGCATGCCGGTGCTGTTTTTGGTCAACATTTCGGCGACTTGATTCAACGAGTGCTGGACGTTGTCATCGAAAATTTGCTCTCGCATCTGTACCGACGAACGCAACCAAACGATTTGAATGGTGCTCATGGTGACAAATGCGAGCATCATGGCCAAAACGAACCAAGGAATGGATTTTTTCTGTTGCCTCATGACTGTCGGAGCGAATTTAACGGGAATCGCTTCGTTGGCCGATACGCTCGTAAAACTTCAACAACCATTAACAAAATGGACACGCGCGAAGCGCTGGATGCTGATAGGTTTGCCCGCATAGTAACATTCTATGTGGAGTGGTTTTAGGTTAGACCCATTGGGGTCAAAAAGGGACTTTACGCAACGGCGTGAAGTCTTTTTTTTTTGAGCGAATGCGGTTCGAAACGTGCGCCTTACATTTGATGTTCACTTTGAAGCCATGATTCCCGCTGAAACCGTAGACTTGGTGCTCCAAACTGCCGTCATTGAAGATGTGATTGGCGACTACGTGGAGTTGAAAAAATCGGGGAGCAGCTTGCGGGGATTGAGCCCTTTCACCAACGAAAAGACGCCGTCGTTTTACGTATTGCCTGAAAAGGGGATTTTTAAGTGTTTTTCGAGCGATAAAGGGGGAAGCGTTGTGACTTTTTTGATGGAGCTCGAAAAATTGAGTTTTCCGGAGGCGATTAAGCAGCTTGCGTCGCGTTACGGGATTGAAATTCAAGAAGAGGAAGTTTCCCCCGAACAACAACAAGCGCGAACGGAGCGAGAAAGCCTACTTGCGCTGAATGCGTGGGCACAAAATTGGTTCACCAATGAACTCCAGGATTCGAAAGAAGGCCAAGCCATTGGGTTGAGTTATTTCGAAAGCCGAGGATTCCGCACGGAGACCTTGCGTACGTTTAAAATCGGCTATTGCCCAGATTCATGGGATGCCATGAGCACTGCAGCCGGGGAAGCGGGATATGATCCGCAGCGTCTGGTCACTCTGGGCTTATCGAAGGAGACAGACGGGAAGCTCTGGGACTTTTTCAAAGGCCGGGTGATGTTTCCGATTCGCGATGTTACCGGTCGAACCATTGCCTTTGGCGGTCGCACGCTGAGTACCGAAAAGAAAGTCGCTAAGTACTTCAACAGTCCTGAAAGCCCGCTGTATCACAAAGGAGATGTGTTGTTTGGGATGCATTTGGCCAAACCCAGCATCACCAAAGAAGATCGGGTGCTTTTGGTGGAGGGTTACACCGATGTGATGGCCTTGCATCAGGCGGGATTGGAGCATGTGGTTTCATCAAGTGGAACGGCTTTGACGGTGAACCAAATCAAACTCATTCGCCGCTACACGAAAAATGTAACGGTGTTGTTTGATGGAGATGCCGCCGGAATCCGTGCTTCCATCCGAGGAATCGATTTGCTGCTTGCAGAGGGATTGAATGTTCAAGTGGTGTTGTTTCCAGATGGAGACGATCCAGACAGCTACAGCAAAAAAGTCCCGTCCGATGTGTTGAGGAGGCACATCGAAGACGAGGCCAAAGATTTTGTGGCCTTTAAACTCGACTTACTGGCGAGGGAAGCAGGTGCAGATCCGGTCAAGCGATCGGAAATGATTCACAGCATTTTGGCGTCTGTTTCAATGATTCCCGATGCCATCCAGCAAGGCGTTTATTTGAAGTTGGCTTCGAGCGAGTTGGGCATGTCGGAGGATGTGCTTCAGTCAGAAATCAATAAGATCATCCGCGCCAGGCTCCTTGAGCAGCAGAAAGCGGAGAAACGGGAAGAGTTTCGAAGGCAGCGCGAATCCGGTGCTTCGATGGGTTCTCAGCCATTGGCGATTCCGCCGGATTGGCAGGACTCCGATGCACCGCCGATTGAGGAAATCACCACACAGGCATTGGATGCGGCGGAGGCTCATCGGCATGTCATTGAGCGGGATTTGATTCGGAGGATGGTGCGATTCGGAGCTTTGGATTTCACGCCCACTTCGAATGCCGAGGAGGAACCACAAACGATGCCTTTCGCGCACTATGTGCTCGAGTACATGGAGAGTTTGAGTTTCACCATTCAGCATGACGTTTTACAGAAGGTTTACGAGGTGTATGCTGAGCAGTACGAGCGCGAGGCGGTTCCGAAGACGGACGCATTCTTGTCACACCCGGACTCCGCAGTTCAGGCATTTGTGGTGGATTGCATGGTGGATAAACACGAAGTGAGCAAGCGGTGGGAAGAAGTTCATCAGATTTACTCCGCAAAAGAAGAAGACCTCTTGAATAAAGCACTTTTGGATTCATTGCACTTGTTGAAATTGAACGACAACCGCCGGGAAATCGCAGAAGTTCAAGAGCAATTGGCTGCCATTGCAGCTGCTGTTGACAATGGTGAGGAAGTAGCAATTGCTGGAATGCGTGAATTGCTGGAGAAGCGAAAGGCATTGGATGTGCAAAAACAGAAAATCACCACGTACTTTGGTACCGCGATTTTGCCTTGACAGAATCAGAAGCCAAACATGAAGGAATTTTTGAATGCCAGCATCGAACTGGGGTCTTTTGACCTGTCAGTGCGTTCGATTTTGTTGTTTTTCAGTGTAATCGCCATCGCTCAAACGGGAATTTGGATGGTTCGATTTGTACTTCGGAAATTTCTGCGGAACACCAATTTTGAGGAGGGCACGCGGTTTATGGTGATGCGGTTGGTGCGCACGGTGGTGTACTTTTTTGTGATCGTGGTTGCGCTGGACACGGCGGGCATCGATTTGACCGTGTTTTGGGCGAGTTCGGCCGCACTTTTGGTCGGTGTGGGCATCGGATTGCAGAACTTCTTCAATGATGTGGTCTCAGGATTCGTGTTGTTGTTTGAAGGAGGGGTGCGCGTGGGGGATGAGCTCGAAATTGATGGAATGATGGTCCGTGTGGAGCGCATTGACTTGCGTTCAACTCGCGTCATCACGCGCTTTGGTAACCTCATTGTCATGCCCAATGGGTTGATCTCAGGACAATCCGTTCGGAATTACACCCAGGGCGAGAATGCAACGCTGATTCAAGTGGATGTGGGCGTCGCCTACGGTTCGGATGTGGAAAAGGTCAAGAAGATTTTGCTGGAGTCGGCCAACGCGGATGAGGACGTGATCCGCAAAACGGATACGGCTGTCCTGTTCAATGATTTTGCCGATTCAGCGCTGCAATTCAGCGTTTATTTCTGGATTGAAAAGCCATTCCAACGTAAGCTTATCGCTAGTAACATCCGATTTAGAATTGACGAGGCCTTCCGTATTCAAGGGGTTCGTATTCCTTTCCCTCAGCGGGATGTCCACGTGTATCAAGCTTCGTCCCCTGCCTGATTTGACGCCGGTTGAATGGACCGCAGGTGCAAATTCAATTCTGTACGGTTCTGCCAACCGCGTGGTTTCCAAGTGTTTTTCACCAGGGTAAAAGCCAAATCAATGGGCATGTTTTGCTTGATTTGCGGCGCGAGTTCTCCCATGTTCCAGCCGATTGCATCGATGGTGGGAGAATCGAAATTGGGGTCTTTTACCGTGATTTTCAAGTGACGACCTTGGTTGCCGATGGTACGTGGGGGGCGCACGCTGACGACATTGCGTAAGATGAAAACAGGAGTCGGGTTGCCAGGACCGAACGGCTCAAGTTGTTCCAATTCCTTTAAGGCCTCCAAGGATAACTCAGAAATGTGCACTTCTCGGTCGCAGCGGATGATGGGCTTTGGTGCGACGCCCTCCAATTGGTCTTTGATCGCTTGATTCAATCGCTTTTTGAAAGAATCCAAATGGCGGGCATCCAAGCTCAGCCCAGCAGCCATGGTATGTCCACCGAATTGCAGCAGCAAATCCTCGCACGATTCAAGGGCCTTGTGAATGTCCACACCGTCGACCGATCGAGCGCTTCCAATCAAAATACCTTCTTCCTCAGAAAGAACGACGGAAGGACGATAGCGGTATTCAATCATGCGACTTGCTACGATTCCGACCACGCCGCGATGCCATTCCGCTCCGTGCACAATGTTGCAAAAATCGTCCGCTGGGGTTTTTTCGAGCTGAATCAGCGCTTGAGCAGTCGTCGCCTCGTCGACTTCTCGTCGACGGTGATTCATTTCTTCGATTTCACGCGCCATCTCATTGGCACGAGCATCGCTCTTCTCCATCAACAAATCAACGACTCGCTGAGCGTGATCCATGCGCCCTGCAGCATTGATCCGTGGTCCCAGCGTGAAACTGATGTCACGTATGGTCTGAGGCGCTTGGTGGATGTCCGCGGCTCGCATCAAAGCCAAAATGCCCGGTCGCTGACGCTTCCGCAATTGGCGCAAGCCCTGAGACGCCATGATCCGATTTTCACCCTGCAAGTCAACCAAATCGGCCCCGATGCTGATGGCCACCAAATCGAGTTCCTCGTAAATCCCGCTTTCGGGCAAATCCATGCGGTAAGCCAGCGACTGCAACAGCTTGAATGCCACGCCGCACCCGGAAAGTTCTTTGAACGGGTAAGGGCAGTCGGAGCGTTTGGGGTTGAGCACAGCAAAAGCGCGTGGCAAGTTGTCTTCGGGCAGGTGGTGATCGCAGATGATGACGTCGATGCCCCGTTCCGCTGCATCATGGAGGGACTCGAAATCCTTTGTTCCGCAATCCAAGGTGATCATCAGCGAAAAGCGGTTTTCTGAAGCGAATTTCACCCCTTCCATGCTCACACCATACCCTTCCTCATACCGATGGGGTATGTACGTTTCGACTTGCCCCCCTACGCCTTCTAGATAGCTGGCTACCATAGCCACAGCAGTAGTGCCGTCGACGTCGTAGTCACCGTAGATCAAGATGCGTTCTTCATCTTCGATGGCTTGATGCAATCGAACAACAGCTTCCTTCATGTCCTTCATGAGCAGCGAGTGGTGCATCGCTGATAGAGCCGGATTTAAAAATCCCAATACATCCTCTTGCTCTTCAAATCCGCGCTGAATCAACAGGGAAGCAACCAATTGCGTGAGCCCCGCGTTCTGCATGAGACGCGAAACGGCATTGCTGTTGGGTTGTTCTTTGACGATCCAAGAACTGTTGGTGAGTTGTTGTGGTGTGGTCATCTTTGGTCAAAGCCACAAGGAATTGTATTCAACTGTGGCAATCAATCGCGTTCAACTTATCTTGCACTGCCTAATTTAGGACAATTGTTTTGTCGATGTTGCGATATAATTCATTCTCCATGAAGAATCAGCCTATTTTTTCTCTTGTATCCGTTTTGGTACTCATGCTCGCTGTGGGCACGGGTTGTTTGAATGACGACAATAAAATTCCAGAGAACTGCTACGATGGAATCCTCAACAATGGTGAGGAATTGGTCGATTGTGGTGGCCCTATTTGCCCTCCGTGTGATCCGTGTGAGAACGGCCAGTACGATGCCTTGCTGGGTGAAACATGGGTGGACTGTGGAGGTGAATGCGATCCGTGTGATCCGAGTTTTAACGGGGTACAAGATCCTGGAGAAACAGGAATTGACTGCGGTGGAACCACGGGTGTCGCCTGCGGAGAATTATGCGGCGATGGCCTGCTGAATGGCCTCGAACAGGGCGTGGATTGCGGTGGACCCGATTGTGAGCCTTGCCCGACATGTTGCGATGGTGAAATGAACGGTGACGAGATCGGAGTCGATTGCGGCGGCAATTACGACTTAAACATTTACCTGCCTTGTGAGAACCCGAATATCACGTGCGGTCCTTGTCCCGACGGTGTGAACTGTGCAAATGGAATCATGGACGGGGATGAATTGTACATCGATTGTGGCGGCGCGAATTGTCCAGAGTGTGAGGCGATTTTGACCTGGAAAGCCAACGGTACGACCCTCGTCGCCGAGGTCGATGTAACGGCTCAGATGAGTGGCACGGATATTGAAATTGGTGGATTGACCGCCACAGGTGCTGGCCTCGCCCTCGTCTTGGAACAGCCGATCACAGGATGGATTGAAGGGGCGCAAGTCCAATGTTCCGTCGCCACGGGTTCTTCGTGCTCATATGCCGACCCCGCAGCGAACGGATACAGCACCAATTTTGGTGGTGGCGTCACGGTTGAGATCAGCTACATTGACCCGCAGCCCGGTGGCTTCGTGGTGGGAACGTTCATGGGCACGGTGGTCGGCATGACCGGCGAGAGCATGAACATCGCGCAAGGCGCGTTCCAGATGGAAATTCAGTAAGGGAGCGCGGCCCTTTGAAGGGCGCGGCACTATTCTGCGCGAATGATATCGAAGAGCGCGTCCAGGTTGGGTGCGAGAACGACTTCAATACGTCGGTTTCTAGCTTTTTCATCAGGGTCAACCGGATGGTATTCGCTGCGGCCTGCCGCAGAAAGTACATCGGGCTGTACGCCAGATCCAGTGAGGATTTCGACGACAGCGGTGGATCGCAAAACGCTCAACTCCCAGTTGTTCCGTGGAATGGTGCCGGAATGCAATTGGTCGGTATCGGTGTGACCTTCTACGATGATTTCCAAATTCGTTTGTGAGCTGACCACCTTGGCCAAATCCTCCAAGGCACGTCGTCCCTCGGAATTGATGGCGGTGCTGCCGGATGGGAATAACAGTTGGGCCTCTAGGCTCACGTAAACCTTGCCATTTCGCTGCTCTACCGTCAATCCTTTATCTGCAAAGCCGAGCAAAGCTTCGGCCAGTTGCGAACGCAGCGCTTCCGCGGCTGCATCTCGAGCCGCAAGCAATCCTTCCAACTCTTCAATGCGCTGAGATCGCAGCTTCAATTCCGCTTCGCGTTGCTCGAGGTTGCTGTTCAACCGGAGCAAATCATCTTCTTGCGCTTGCAATTCGTTGCGATTCCGACTCAATTCTTCCAAGAGGGCACGATTTTCTTCGTTGATGGCGGCCATACGGGATGAACTTTCTGAGGTCAGAACATCATTCAAGTTTTCCAACTTTTTGATGTCTTCGCGTGCTTCGAAAAGCGCACGACCCAACCGACTTGTGTCCGCTACGAGGGATTTGTTGGCGCCAGTCAACACATCCACCCTTCCGCTGAGTTCACGACGCTCAATTTCACCATCTTGATTCGATAAAGTCAGTCGTCGATTTTCTTCCGCGATTCGATCCAGGTCCAATTGCAATTCGTCGAATTGTTTCATGGTCACACAGCCGTTCATCAGCAATAATAAGGGATACAGAAGAATGGACAGGTATAATTTTTTTTTCATCGCTTGGATTTTCGTGCAAGTCGCGTGCAGCCTCGAAAGGTGAGAAGTTCGAGGATAAATTTCAGGCTACCAGAAAACAATTTTCCATGATTGAACGTTGATAATGTGTACTGACAACACTATTTTGCGACAGGAATTGACAAAGATGTACGCCAAGATTCGCCACCTATCCGATTGGATTGAACGTTATTTCGGTTGGTTTTTTACCAACGGAAATAAGGTGCGGATGGAAGCCGCCGAATTCGAACGTTTGTCGCGAGAAAGATTCAACGCGTAGGAATGCAAACGTTTTGAGGTTCAGTGAAGAACCGCAACGCCTCAAACCCACCTTCACGACCGACTCCGCTGGCCTTGACGCCTCCGAAAGGCGTGCGAAGATCTCGGACTAACCAACAGTTAATCCAGGCAATTCCGCTTTCTACTTTTGAAGCCACTCGATGCGCGCGTGCCAGGTCTTGCGTCCAAATTGTAGCTGCCAATCCATAGTTGCTTGCATTGGCCAAGGCAATGGCTTCTGCCTCAGTGTGAAACCGTTGCAGTGTGATGACCGGCCCAAAGATTTCTTCTTGATTGACTGCGCATTGTGCATCCAAGCCTTCCAAAATAGTGGGCTGGATGAAATACCCTTGCGAACAACGCTCATTGGGAGCTGGAGCCGCGGCACCTCCGCACAGCACGGTAGCCCCCAACTGTTTGGCGGTTTCGATGTAACCCAAGACTTTATCGCGGTGCCCTTCAGACGACATGGCGCCCATTTTGGTTTCGGCGAGGGCTGGATCGCCCGGTACGATTTTCTGAGCTTTGGCGACGAGCGCATCCCGGAACTGCTCGTAGATAGAGTCTTCGATCAAGATCCGAGAGGAGCAAAGGCAAATTTGGCCTTGGTTTGCGAATGATGAACGGACGGTGGTTTTGACGGCTTCTTCGAAATTGCAATCGGCGAAAATCAGCGCGGGGTTTTTTCCGCCGAGTTCCAAGCTGAGCTTTTTGAATTGGCCAGCGGTGGTTTTCGCGATGTGCGCACCGGTGTTCGTTCCTCCCGTAAAGGAGATGGCCTTTATTTGAGCGTGCTCGACGATGGCTTGGCCAGCTTCAGGACCCAGACCGTGGATCACATTAAACACGCCAGGAGGAAACCCCGCTTCAGCCGCCCATGTTGAGAGCATCCAAGCGGTGACAGGCGTGACTTCTGAAGGTTTGGCGATGACGCAGTTTCCTGCGGCCAAGGCCGGTGCGATTTTCCAGGTAAATAAATACAAAGGCAGGTTCCACGGCGAAATACAGCCGACGACGCCAATGGGTTTGCGGTGGGTGTAGTGAATGTGCGTGGCACCAGCAGGAATGTGCGATTCTGAGGCGAAATGTTCGATTGCGCCTGCGAAGAATTCGAGGTTTTTCTGAGCGCGCGGAATGTCGACTGAACGGGCGAGGGAGACGGGCTTGCCGTTATCCTGTGATTCCGATGCGATGAGCTTTTCTGAATGCTGAGCGATCAATTGTCCCCATCGCCGGAGACAAGCAGCCCGTTCTTCGAGGGGTGTGGATGACCATGCTGGGAATGCGCTTTGAGCCGCTTGTACGGCGCGTTCAACATCCGCTTGGTTCGAACGTGGGATTTGACTGAATACCTGACCCGTTGCCGGCTCGATGTTTTCTATCCAAAGTCCATCAACAGGACCGGTCAATTCGCCACCGATCAAATTCATCAATTGCATCATGCTCCCGAAGATAATTGAACAAGGATGATTGCATCGATTTCACGAAATCCTTTTTATCTTTGCGTCCGCTTTACGGTTGATGAACCGCGAGCACTCCCCGATGGTGTAATGGTAACACACCGGTTTTTGGTGCCGTTTTTCCAGGTTCGAGTCCTGGTCGGGGAACAGATAATCCTCAGCGCAATGCTGGGGATTTTTGTTTCAGGGAATTGTATAGGCAGCTGGCTTTATTCGCCTCCTGTCAACCCGTCAATCTGCGTCTGCATGGCTGCGATCACCGACTGCAGCGAATCGACCGTGGCAACCAATTCGCTCAATGCCAGTACCACATCCATTTCTCCAGCAAGGACGGTGCCTTCGACGACAGCGTCGCCGTGGATTACTGCGTGGCCATCGGCATGAATTTCAAATGCATTGGACCGCATTTCGTCAGAACTGCCATTGCCAACAATCAGCAATGCACCTGTAGTTCCCAATGAATTGAATTGTCCAAGCGCTGTGCCATTATCTTGGTCAGCCACGGCACCATATCCCGAAGCAAAACTCGCTGTGGCCGTCGTGGTTGTGTTTCGCCCAACCGCACGGCTATATAGTCCAGCTGCGATGCTGGCATAACCACCTGCATGGCTCGCGTAGCCGCCTGCAATCGTTTGAAATCCTTCAGCATGCGCCACGTCACCGGAAGCCATGGCATCCTGTCCTTCAGCATGCGACGCTGAACCACCAGCTTCCGTTTGCCGGCCTTCAGAATGGGCGTACAAGCCAAGCGCATCCGTCAAGTAGCCTTCCGCATGAGAAGCCGTGCCACCCGCGAGCGTGGCGTATCCTTCCGCGTGGGCATAACTTGATGTGGCGTCGGTGTTGTAGCCTTCTGCGTGTGCTGTCAGCGCCGTGGCAGAAGTGAGCATGCCTTCGGAATGGCTGGCGGTGCCACTCGCGGTTGTTCCTTCACCCTCCGCGCTGGCGCAAGTGGCACTGGCCACCGAAAGTCGATTCTGCGCATTGCTGTATGCCCCGCTGGCGTTTGTGTTGATGCCGGAAGCATGGGCGTAGGTGCCAGAAGCGGAGACACCAAATCCTTGGGCGAATTCTTGTTGTATGCGGAGTGATTGTGATACCCATGCGTAAGATTCACTTCCTAAGGTAGAATCTTGAATGGCCGAAAGGCCCAATGAATCTCTTGCCGCCGATGCCGAGGTGGCCCCTGTGCCGCCCAATGCTATTGGGATGGCCCCTTCTGGCAAAAAATTTTCGCCGTAATACGGAAGAAAAACGAGCAAGTCGCTCACATCGATGATGCCATTGCTGTCGCTGTCAGGATTGTATGGCAAACCACCAGTGGCTGCTTCTTGAGCGGCCAAATTTGAAAACAGAAACAGCGCAGTGATGCTGAAAATTGAGCGGCAGGATATCGGGTGTTGCATGCTTGTTTTTTTTCGAGAGCAATTTATGAAGTCAACAGGCCCAAGATTGATTCGTTCAATTCAGGAGGTCAACAAGTCACCGTTGAAACGGTCAATTTTTGATGAGCCAGCGAAGCGTTTCCTGGTGTTGACCTGCTTGCACTCGTACCAGGTAACATCCCGATTGCCAGCCCTGTGCGTTAAGTTCCACAACCGCCTGTGTGCATTCTGATCGCGCCATGATTTGGCCCGCGAGATTGAGCACGGTGATTTGTGCGCTGACTCCAGGTTCGAGGCGGATGCTGAGCATGGATGTTCCAGCGCTTGGATTCGGATAAATCTGCGGATTCAACGATGCTCCTGACTGCTCAAGCTGCTGGGTACGCAGCGTGGGTTTGGCATCTTTTCGCCCGCTTGTTGGCGGTGTTTCCGGTGCAGCGGGGCAAGCGGACCCATCAAAAATGAGGGATTGAATGAACTCCGTGGTATTCCCGCTACAGTCAGTTGCAGAATAGATTCGTTGGATTTCGAATGGTTCATCTTCGGCCAATTCTGGATCGCCCGAAATGACGGATTCCGAGAGAACGGGAACTAGCGGTTCTCCACACTCGTCTTCGAATGCAAATGCACAAGGTTCGGGAATTTCAACCGTGCTGTTCTCCACATCGTAACAAAGCGCAACGATGTCTTGGCAACCAGTACCGGTCCAAGCGGGTCCATCGGTGTCGTTCCTGACAAACATTTGAAAGGCTTGCGTGAAGGAACCGCACGACTCATTCATTGCATGATGGATGTGGACCACACTCTCGTTTCCGCAAGTGACGGGGCTGATTACATCAGCATCGAGGTCGATAATTAAATCGCCAGACATCCCGGATACATTTTCACCCAATACCCTTCCGTTCCAGGCAAACCAGCCGCCAAGTCCATAATTGCAGTTGACGGAATTTCCTCCTTGGCCGAATTGGAACCGCTTGAACTCATTGACCGGCATGTGCGAGAGTTGCAAGTAAGACCCTTCATACCCGCCAGCCCCAATAAGGAAAGAATGTTCCGAGGCTAACCGGTAAGTGGTCATCGATGCCGTATCGATGGTGCATCCGTACGCTGCAATCAGGCCGTGATCCGGGCTTTCTGCCAACCAATCTTCTGCTTCCGTAGCGTCTTCCAACACCAATTGAACGTTCCACTTCAAATTGGAATTCTGCACATTTTGGACTTGTCCGTTGATGATGACAATCCCATTGCTGTACCGCGAAACGAACAACGGAAAACTCTCGATGAAATAATCTGAGTTTGCCAGTCCTAAAGCCGTTAAGCCAAAAATCCGAATCGCCCCATCCGGTCCGATTCCATCGGCTGTCGTTCCCAAATTGACCACATAATCCTCCGTCAAATCCACTACAAGGCTAGTCACATCGAGGGTGTCCCCGGTGCAATTATTCACAGCTACAGGCACATCGGTAATCTCGAGAGGCAGGTCTTCCGCACATCCAAAACTCATCGTAGGCAATTCCGAAACGATTTCGGGTTCGCATCCGACACACCCAATTTGATTGCCGGCGCAATCAAAATCAGGTTCGGGATATTCACACAAATTGGGGTCGGACAACGTCGCTTCTGGATCATACGAACAGGCCGTGAAGTCTGTGCAGCCGACACAACTTTCGAAGTCGCACGAAGCTTCATTTGGCACCAGGGCTTCGGGATCGTAATTGCACGCATCCACTGAAGTACATCCAGCACAAGACAGGAATTCGCAATTGTTTAAGGGATAAATCGCCAACGGATCATAATTGCATGCAAACTCATTCATACAACCTATGCAGGACAGGTATTCGCAAGAACCATCGTCCTCGGTGGCGTCGGGATTAAAATTGCATGCATACTCAATCGTGCAACCAGGAATTTCGGTTTGTGCAATACCATCGCCTAGGGCAAAATAGAATGCACAAATTCCAAGTAGGGCGGCTTTAATGCTAAACAGGCGCTTCGGCATGCAACGATTCGGTTAAATCAAACGAGGTGGTTTGACCTAACAAGGTCTTGATTTTTCGACAAATAATCAAGATAAACCCGATTAAAATCCAGACAAATAACCACAAAACTCCAATAAATAAGCTCAGCCCAAGACAATGTTGACGATGCGCCCTGGCACGACAATTACTTTTCGAATCGATTTCTCACCCAATTGAGCTAGGGTTTTTTCGTGGGCAAGCACCAACGCTTCTACGTCTTTTGGCGCCATGGAAGCGTCTACGGCCAACTGGAATCGGACCTTACCGTTGAAGGAAATTGGATAGGTCACTTCGTCCGAGGTGAGCCATTTATCGTTGGCTTCTGGCCACGGCTGATCAAGAACCGAATCGGCTCCACCAGCGAGTTGCCACAATTCTTCTGCTAAGTGCGGCGCCACGGGGCTCACCAAAATGGCCAGCGGACGCAGCACTTCATGCTGATGTCCCTTAGATTCCAACAATTCGTTGACACCAATCATCAAGGCGCTGATGACCGTGTTGAATGCATGCCGTTCCAAGTCGTCGGTTACTTTCTTGATGGTTTTGTGCAAGCTGCGTTGAGCGGCTTCCGAAGCTATCCCCTCTGACTTCCCTTCAAACAGCCGATGCAACTTGCGGAGGAAGTTGTGAACCCCGTTGATGCCTTGTGTGTCCCAAGGTTTGTGTTGGGTGAGTGGTCCCAAAAACATTTCGTAGCAACGGAGGGTGTCTGCTCCGTAACGCTCCACCAATTCATCTGGCGTTTGCACGTTGAATTTGGACTTGGACATTTTCTCCACTTCATGACCACAGACGTATTCGCCTGCATCGTTTAAGATGAATGTCGCTTGGGCATATTCCGGTCTCCAAGCCTTGAAGGCTTCCAGGTCAAGTTTGTCGGCTTGGACGAAATTGATGTCCACATGGAGCCGTTGAGTGGCGAATTCTTTGCGCTTCTCATAGGTGACAAATTCGTCGGTTCCTTGAACGCGGTAGACGAAGTTGGAACGGCCCAAGATCATGCCTTGATTGATCATTTGCTTGAACGGCTCATTGAAGCCAATCCAGCCTCTGTCGAATAAAAATTTCGTCCAAAAACGTGAGTAGAGTAGGTGTCCTGTGGTGTGTTCTGCACCGCCAACATACAGGTCGACTTGGCCCCAGTAATCGGATTTTTCGCGGCTGCAGAAAGTCTCGGAATTACCAGGGTCCATGTAGCGCAAGAAATACCAACTGGAACCTGCCCAACCGGGCATGGTGTTGTATTCCATGCGGTCACCTCGTGTGACATTCCAGTCCTCTTGCCGTGCCCGAGCCAACGGAGGGTCTCCGTCTTTCGTGGGCAGGTAAGCGTCAACCGGTGGCAAGGTGACTTGCTCATCCTGAATCAATTTTGGAACGTCGTTTTCGTAATAAATGGGAAACGGCTCACCCCAGTAGCGCTGCCGACTGAACACGGCATCTCGCAAACGGTAATTGACTTGACCGGTTCCCACAGCTTTCGCTTCGAGCAACTTGATTGCCTCTGGGATGGCTTGAATGGGATTCAATCCGTTTAAACTTCCACTGTCGCATAGCGCGGCCGATTTCTCGGTGTAAACGGCTTCTTCCGTATCGATTCCCTCAAAAATGGCGGGAATGGGAAGGTTAAAAGCTTTGGCAAATTTCCAATCACGCTCGTCCCCAGCGGGAACAGCCATGATGGCTCCTGTGCCGTATCCGGCCAACACATAATCGGCAATCCAAACCGGGATTTCTTCACCGGTAAGTGGATGCACGGCGTGCCCGCCGGTGAAACAGCCGCTGACTTCGTGATCTCCAGCACCTTGGCGCTCGCGTTCGGATTTGGTGGCTGCAGCCTCCTGATAGGTTCGCACTGCAGATGCACAATCCGGCGAGGTCAAGGTATCGACCAACGGATGCTCCGGTGCCAGCACCATAAAGCTCACACCATACAAAGTATCAGGTCGGGTGGTGAATACTTCGATGGACAATTCGGGATGCTTTGCCACTCCGAACTTCACCGACGCACCTTCGCTTCGTCCAATCCAATTTCGTTGAGCTTCTTTGATGCTGTCCGTCCACTGCAACGTGTCGAGATCATCCAGAAGCCGCTGCGAATAGGCAGAAATGCGCATGATCCACTGACGCATGCGTTTGCGCACGACCGGATGCCCGCCCCGTTCACTCAATCCATCTTTCACTTCGTCATTGGCCAAAACGGTCCCCAATTCTGGACACCAGTTGACTTCGCTGTCCGCCAAGTAGGCCAAGCGGAATTGCATTAGGATATTCGATTGAGCCAAATCATCACAACTCCGCCATTGGTCTGCGGTCAATTCACCGCTGAAATTCGCATCCCATGGGTAGGTGGTATTGTCAGGCAATTGTTCCCACCACTTGGCATCGCAGGTGGCATCCACTCCCGCCAGTCCTTGGGATTCCAACTCCTTCAGCAGTTCAGCGATTGGCCGAGCGCGGTCCGCCGAACGGTCATACCAGGATTCGAATAATTCAGCAAAAATCCATTGCGTCCAGCGGTAATAATTCGGATCGCTCGTGCGCACTTCACGCGACCAATCGTAGCAAAACCCGAGTTGTTCGAGCTGTTCCCGGTAGCGGGCAATGTTCGCCTCTGTGGTGACTGCGGGATGTTGGCCGGTTTGAATGGCATATTGCTCGGCGGGCAACCCAAAACTGTCGTATCCCATGGGGTGCAACACATTGAACCCACGATGGCGCTTATACCGAGCAAACACATCACTTGCGATGTAACCGAGGGGGTGGCCTACGTGCAAGCCGGCGCCAGAGGGATAGGGAAACATATCAAGCACGTAGAACTTCGGACGCGCTGGATCTTCGGTGACCTTGTATGCGTCCGTTTCTTGCCATCTCGTTTTCCAACGCTGTTCTATTGCTCGAAAATCGTATTCCATGCCGTTGCCAAATTCGCTGCAAAGGTAGTTGGTTGGTATCTTTGGTGGGTGTATTTGAGGCAGACTCCTCCGATAGTAAAAGCCATAGCGTCCCAGTTGACCTGGCACGGGCCCGGATTTGTGGACAACGAGCCGACGGTTTACTTGACCTTTGACGACGGTCCGCACCCTGTGATTACGCGACAGGCGATGGAAATATTGGGGCGTTTTGAGGCTCCAGCGACCTTTTTTTGTGTCGGCGAAAACGTGGAGCGTTATCCAGATGTCGTGGAGGAGCTTCGCAACAAGGGCCACGAAATTGGCAATCATTCATATTCGCACGAATCCGGTTGGAGCACGGCGAATTTCGCCTACCTCAAGAGTTTTTCGAAGTGCCAATCCGTGACAAATGCGCCTTGGTTTCGCCCGCCATATGGTCGCATCACAAGGTCACAAGCGGAGGCGCTGGCCCCACGTACTGAAATTGTGATGTGGGATGTGTTGAGTGCTGATTTTGATGTCAAAAAGACTCCGGAAGATTGTTTCAATCAATTGCTTGTGAACACCCGTCCGGGGGCCATCGTGGTGTTCCACGATTCAGAGCGCGCCGCACCCCGAATGCTTCCGGTACTGGAGCCGTATTTAGAATGGCTGGCCGCTGAAGGATACCGCTGTCGGTTGCTTCCGCAGCGGAGATAATTTACTCCTCTGGGGAAGGCGCAGCTTCGTCCTCTTTCGGCTTTTGGGAGGCGATTCGGAGCATCTTCAATTTTGATTTGATGTCGTCCACCTCTTTCTTATCGGCCTCCATCGACTTTTCGTATTGGCTTCGAATGCTCTCCGCAC
>Ga0181568_10000410_pt1 | contig 37613 bp, 32 predicted proteins | sample 101ome_20_FD_133758 | JGI IMG/M metagenome (GOLD analysis project Ga0181568, IMG submission 133758) | Coastal salt marsh microbial communities from the Groves Creek Marsh, Skidaway Island, Georgia - 101404AT metaG (megahit assembly) | ecosystem: Environmental > Aquatic > Marine > Intertidal...
CGGCGACATGATAATCGGGTTGAGCGCGTTAATGGCGATGCGCAGGCCGTTTTCGTAAAACACGCCGCCATCAAGGTCGATTTGCGGATGCCCGCCAATCTCATTGGTGTTGAGTTCGAAATGCTCAATCGCCGCGCTGTTCATAATCACTTCATGGAACGAGCGATGCCACATAATCACGGGTCGGTCGGGGCAGGCTTCATCAAGTTCTTTGCGCGTCACATGGCCGTGCCAATTGCGGTGATAGCCCCAAGTGAAGAAGGGGGTGTCTTCGCCGGTATCGGCCAGTTCTTTCAGCCGCGCCAAATATGCGTCATGGGTTTTGGTGGCCGGCACTTTTTCCCACGGCAAATCCCATTCCAGCGCGGTGATGAATTGCATCGGCAAAATCACCGCCGCCATTGACGGGTGCAAATGCGGGTCGATAAATCCCGGCAAAAGAATTTTATCTTCAAATTGCGTATCGATTGTGTGGGGATGGCGGTCGAGCCACGGCTTCAGCGTGTCCAATGTGCCGACTTCCAAAATTTGTCCGTCTCTGACCGCGATCGCCGTGCCATGCGGGTGCGATGGCTCCATTGTGTGAATGGCTTGTGCCGTGAATACCGTAATGTCAGACATTTTCCCCTCCCAAAACGCCCCCAAAAAGCTTGTCACAGTGTAGCAAAACGAGGCAAGCTTGCGGCATCTATTCACGACTTTCTTGGGAGGAAGAGAAATGGAAGCTTCAGCTATTTTACAACCTGTTGTGGCGCTGGGTTTGTGGACCGCGGTGATGATGATTTGGATGTATGCCACGCGTATTCCGGCCATCGGCAATACGACGATACCGGACGACCAAATGGGGCATCCGGCCGGTATGCAATTGCTGCCGTCAGAGGTGCGCCGCATTGCCGATAATTACAATCATTTGTTCGAGCAGCCGACGCTGTTCTATGCCATCGCCATCACCATTGCCGTCGCCGGTCATGTTGATGCATGGGCCGTCAATCTGGCTTGGGCCTTTGTTGCCATTCGCGTTGTGCACTCGCTGGTGCAATCAACCGCCAATGTCGTCTTGCTGCGTTTCGGTATTTTCATGGTCAGCTGGCTGGTCTTGATTGCCATGATGGTGCGCGAGGCGCTGGTGATTTTTTAGGCGTTCGAAACATTCACAATGGAAGCGGCACTGCTCACGCGGTGCCGTTTTTATTTGAATAGCGCGTAAATAAGGGCCGCTATTTCTCCTTCGAGCGGGAAGGACAACATACCCATAACCGAATAGCCCATCAGCCACGGCATCACATAAAAGCGCGCCATATAGAAAAACCAAGCCACATAAAGCGGCACCAAAGCGGGCAACAAAAATTGCGGGGTAATCGGTTTCCATAGGCGCAAAAGCGGATTGGTCAGTCGGACAAAGGCTTTCATGAAGAAGAAGTCAGAATTTTCCGGCTGGAACAGGTTCATTGCGGAGCGGCCAATCAGCGTCCACATCACAAGGCCGAGCACATAATCCACCACCAAAACCCATATCGGAAAGGCCGCGCTCATATGCATTTCTCCGCTCTGTTTTGCCGCGCGGCTTTAATGGGTCTGATCCAGCACCGTGTCGCCGCCCGGTATGCGGATGGCATCGACCATAGCTTGTGTCTCTGCATCAGGTTCTTCAGTTGCCAGAGAAACGCCGACCATAGCGACAAGGCTGGCTGCCATGCCGACAATGCCGAAGCGTAAATGGTCAAGTCCCAAAAGCGGCGGGCCGCCGGCAAAGCGCACATGATAGAGGTAGTAAGAGCCGGCTAAAAAGCCGATGGCCATACCTGCTATTGCGCCCTGACGGTTGGCGCGTTTCCACCAAACCCCCAAAACCAGCGGGAAGAAAAGACCGGAACAAGCGAAAGAGAAGGCCCACGCCACAGCGCCGAGAATGCTCGACAATTGCAGCGAGGCGACCAAGGCGCCGCCCGCGCCGATAATAAGCAGCAATATGCGCGCCACAATCAGGCGGGTACGCGTATCGGCTTCCGGGTCGATGATTTTGTAATAAAGGTCATGGCTCAGCGCATTGGCGATGGCAAGCAACAGCCCGTCAGCCGTCGACATGGCAGCAGCCATACCACCGGCGGCGACCAAGCCGGAAATGACATAAGGCAAACCGGCGATTTCCGGCGTCGCCAGCACCACAATATCGCCGCGCATGAAGAACTCATTTATCTCCAAAAGGCCATTGCCGTTACTGTCAGAAATGGCCAAAAAGCCGACATTGCTCCATTTTTGAATCCATTCCAGCGATTGCACATCCGCTATTGATTTGCCGATAATGCCGGTCGCCAGATTGGGGTCCATGATTTGCAGCTTGGTGAATGTCGCCAAAGCCGGTGCAGTGAAATAAAGCAGGAAAATAAAGAACAGCGAATAAACCACAGAGCGACGGGCATCGCGCACGCTCGGCGTAGTGAAATAGCGCATGAGAATATGCGGCAGAGATGCCGTGCCGCACATCAACACCATCACCAAAGTAACAAATTGCCAGCTGGCAAAGGCGCCTTCGCTGGCAGCGGCATGCGGCGTTGTCAGGGCGCGAAGGCCGACAAAAGACTCGCTCGGCATTAATTGCCCGACGCCGGCGGCGGCTTCCAGCTCACTGATGCGTTCCACTGCACCGCCATAGGAAAATTGCGGTATCAGTCCGAAATCTTGCGCATTGGACATCCAGAAAACCGGCACCAGATAGGCGATGATGAGCACAATATATTGCGCCACTTGTGTCCATGTCACGGCGCGCATGCCGCCCAGCATGGAGCACAGTAAAATGCCCAAAAGGCCGAACCATACGCCAACCTCAAACGGGATTTGCAGCGCCCGCGCGGCGATTGTGCCGGTCGCGTTTATTTGCGCCGTCACATAGGTAAAGCTGGCAACCACCAAAACAATGACGGCGAGCAACCGCGCCGTATTGCCGCCATATCGCGTACCGATAAAGTCGGGCACTGTGTAGCAGCCAAATTTGCGCAAATAGGGGGCCAATAGTGAATTGACCAACACATAGCCGCCGGTCCAGCCGACGATGAAAGCGAGATAGCCATAACCGCCGAAATAAATACCGCCCGCCATAGCGACAAAGCTGGCACCCGACATCCAATCGGCTGCCGTGGCCATGCCGTTATAAAGCGGTGGCACTTCGCGTCCGGCGACATAATAAGCGTCAACCTGCATGGTGCGCGATAACCAGCCAATGGCCGCATAAATGGCAATGGTGAATGTTACGAAAAGAATGCCCAGCACGTCGGCCGGAACGCCGAATTGCTCAAGAATGGCCATTAGGGCGATGAACCCCAAAAAGCCGCCCGTATAGAGGCCGTAAATGCGCGGTAGATTATTGATAAAACCCTTTTCCATCCCCGCCTCCTATTCCGCGACGCCGCATTCTTCGTCAATCGCCTCTTGCCGACGGGTTGACCAGAACAGCAAAATGACAAAAGCGATGGGCGAACCTTGCGCGGCCATATAAAATCCGAGGGGAAAGCCCATAAAGGAGACGGTGTTTAACTCGGCACCGAACCAATGGACAAAAAAGGAAAAGAAAAACCAAATTGCCAGAGTCACAAAAGTAAGATTGCGCGTGCGCTGCCAGTGCGTCGCTTTGTTTTGTGATGATGCCATAAAACCCTCCCAGATTACGCTACTTCAGAGCCATTATGTGAGACCCGCAAGGCGCTTTGGCTTGAAGTATTGCCAAATTGTCCGGCTCATGTCATGGCTTAAAAAATATACTAAGGACTGTAAGAGAAAAAATGGGAAAAATCCGTGATTATTTCTCTGCCATAGGCAAATCCTTTTTGGTTTGGCGCACCCCGTCGCCATTGACCGATGCCGATGCGCTGGCGGTATTTTGCCTGCAACGCGCCATCTATGTCGCGCAAACTGCGCTTTACGGCTATTTGCGCACCCGCGCCGGATTGCAGCACTTCTATCTGTTCACCGACAAAAAATTTACTGCCGTTCTCAAGCCCGCACGCTCGCGATTGGTGTTGGTTTGTCTCGATGATTTGGTTGTTTATGCCGCTGCTATTCTGCCTGAACTATCGGCGCAACGCCGAGCCACTTTGGCAACGCGCCTATTTGCGCATGGCATTGCCGCTTTGCAAGATGAGGCGCTGTTGCAAGAAGAATTGCGCAGCGCGCAGGCCGATTTTGAACGGCGCAGCCATTTGATTGATTGGGCCGCCCGTGCCGCCCCCGATAAAGGCATTGCGGCGTTTCGCAAAAGCGCCGAAGCGCTCATAGAATTGGCACCGATTGTCGATGCGCTGAAAAAATATGATGACGAGATTGTCATCAATTCCATGCATTTCAAATGGCACGGTGTGCGCTCGCAATTACGCGAGCGTTTGGACGCACACGCGCTGCTTGCCAGCTTGGCCTAAAAGCGCCTAAAAAGGTCGCAGATTAAGGGGACGCTTATGGCTTCGTATCAATATGTTTATGTAATGGACCGCCTGTCGAAAACCTATACCGGTGGTAAGCAGGTTTTGAAAGATGTGCGCCTGTCGTTTTTTCCGGGCGCCAAAATTGGCATTGTCGGGGTCAATGGCGCGGGTAAATCGACGCTTTTGAAAATCATGGCCGGTATTGATAAGGAATATCAGGGCGAGGCTTGGGCCGCTGAAGGGGCGAAAGTCGGCTATCTCGAGCAAGAGCCGCAGCTCAATGGCGATAAAGACGTGTTCGGCAATGTCATGGAAGGGGTGGCTGAAAAGCAATTCCTGCTGGAGCGCTATAACGAGCTGGCGATGAATTATTCCGACGAGACGGCGGAAGAAATGGCGTCGCTGCAAGACCAGATTGACGCGCAAAATCTGTGGGATTTGGACGCGCAGGTCGAGCAGGCGATGGATGCCTTGCGTTGCCCGCCGGGCGACGCTTCGGTGGAGCATTTATCAGGCGGTGAAAAGCGCCGCGTTGCCTTGTGCAAATTGCTCTTGGAAAAACCTGACCTGCTTCTGCTCGATGAGCCGACCAACCATCTCGATGCCGAAACCGTCGCTTGGTTGCAGCACCATTTGGCCGATTTTGCCGGAACCGTTGTTCTGGTGACCCACGACCGCTATTTCCTCGACCAAATTACCGGCTGGATTCTGGAATTGGATCGCGGGCAGGGGCTGCCCTATGAGGGCAATTATTCCAATTGGCTGGAACAAAAACAAAAACGCATGGAACAAGAAGCGCGCGAAGACGACAGCAAAAGCCGCACATTGGCGCGCGAGTTGGACTGGATTCGCCAGTCACCGAAAGCGCGTCAGGCCAAGTCAAAAGCGCGTATCAATGCTTATGAAGAGTTGCTGGAAAGCCAGGGCCGCGAAGAAGTCGGGCGCGCACAAATCACCATTCCGTCGGGGCCTCGGCTTGGCGGCATTGTGCTGGAGGCAGAAAACCTCTCTAAAGGCTTTGATGAAAAACTGTTGATTGACAATCTGTCTTTCAAATTGCCGCCCGGCGGCATTGTCGGTGTTATCGGGCCAAACGGTGCCGGTAAAACGACGCTTTTCAAAATGTTGACCGGTGCGGAGACGCCCGATGAGGGTGCGTTGCGCGTCGGTGATACGGCCATTATGGGTTATGTCGACCAAAGCCGCGACAGCTTGGACGACAGCAAAAATGTCTGGGAAGAGATTTCCGGCGGCTTGGATATTTTGGAACTCGGCAAGCGCGAGATGAATTCGCGCGCCTATGTCAGCGCCTTTAACTTCCGTGGCGGCGACCAACAAAAGAAAGTCGGCCTGCTGTCAGGCGGTGAGCGTAATCGCGTGCATCTCGCCAAAATGCTGAAATCCGGCTCTAACCTCTTGCTGCTCGATGAACCGACCAATGATTTGGATGTTGAAACGCTGCGCGCATTGGAAGAAGGCTTGGAAGACTTCGCCGGTTGCGCCGTTATCATCTCGCACGATAGATGGTTCCTCGATCGTATTGCCACGCATATTCTGGCTTTTGAAGGCGACAGCCATGTCGAATGGTTTGAAGGCAATTATGCCGATTATGAAGAAGACAGAAAACGTCGCCTCGGTGCCGATGCGGAAGTGCCCAAGCGCATAAAATACAAGCAGTTTAGCCGCTAATTCAGCCCTCGGCGGTATCGGCGCTGATTTGTTTGCGCAAATGCTCGAGCAGGGCGTTAATGTCGCCTTTGTTGTTCTTCAGCACGGAGGCAAAGGCATCGCGCTGTTCTTGCGCCATCCCCACGCCCAGCACGCGCACGTCAAACAATGTCAGGCTGCCGTCTTCCTCAAGCCTTAGCCACCAATCAATATCAATCGGGTCGCGCCCATTGGCAAATTCGATGCGGCTATCGACAATGACATTCTTCTTTTTGGCCTGCGCCTTGCCGACCATGACTTTTTCGTCGGAATATTCACCCAAGCGATTGGCATAGACTTTGACGATAAACTCGCTGAGCAAGGTTTCAAAGGTGGCGAAATCCTCTTTGGAAATTTGCCGACCGAATTGCCCTAGTGTAAAACGCGCAATGCGGCGCATATTGGCGCGTTCATCAAGTAGGGCAGCAAATTTGGCTTCGCGTCCGGCGCGGGTCTTTTCAGTAGAAAGAATGCTGATTGCATCATCGGCCAGCACCTCGACGAAGCTCTTGGCTTTGGCCAAATCAACCTCTTGCGCTACCCCCGGGGTGAGCATAAGCGCCCAAAGGGCGAAAAAAGCGATGATGGCGCGCATGGGCGGCTCCTAAAAATCATCCAGATCATCAAACTCGTCGAGATCCGGTAAATCGTCAATGTTGGTGACGCCATTGGCAATCTCGCTGGCGCGATTTTGCTGATACAGACTTCTCACCGTTGCATAGAAATCTACCGAAGAGCGCTCAATCTCGTCAAGCACGGTGAGCGCGCTGGCGCGCGCATCAATGCCATCTATCGCATAGCGACCAATGGCGTTTTCCAAATGCCAATCATCTTGATGGGTCATCGGGTCGAAAGCCCAGTCAATAATCCAACCGCTGAACTCGCGCGGGCTGGAGGGCCCGTAAACCGGCGTGAACAGATAAGGCCCTTCCGGCACTCCCCATACCGCCATTGTTTGGCCGAAATCTTCATCATGTTTTTCCAGTCCCAAGCGCTTGGCCGGGTCGAACAGGCCGAACAGTCCGACCGTGGAGTTAATGCCGAAACGCAGCGCCGTGGTGCTGGCGCGTTGGCCTTGCAATTGGAAAATATCATTGGCCAGCGTCACCGGTGAGGCGAGATTATCGAGGAAGTTTCGCACCGATTGGCGCACCGGCGAGGGCACATAGAGATAGCCTTTGGCGACCGGCTTCAATAAATAATTATCAAACTGCACATTGACTTTGAACATGAAGCGATTGCTGCGCTCAAAAGGGTCATTGTGCTGCGACGGTGCCGCACAACCGGTCAGCGCAACAGCGACGGCAAGCAAAAGCAATTTTTGGCGAAACATAAGATTATTCCCTGATTTGCCGACAATTTAGGCCTATTCGTGCCCATGTCAAAGCGCCGTTTACAACGCCAATCGGCTTGGCGCTTGACATATAAAGATATCTTTATATAAATCCAATGATGGAAAACCTTCTATCAGCTTTGCGCGCCGCCGGTGAGCCGACCCGCCTTCGCATTTTGGCGATTTTGGCTTTGGGCGAACTGACGGTATCGGAATTGACACAAGTGTTGCTGCAAAGCCAGCCGCGCATCTCGCGCCATTTGAAGCTGCTGGCCGATGCCGGTTTGATAGTTCGATATCCTGAGGGCAGTTGGGTGTTTTACCGCCTCGATGAAAGCGCCCAACTGGGCGACTTGCTGGCAGAGATAATCGCCAGCCTGCCGCAGGGTGACCATGAATTGCAGCGCGACCGCGAGCGGCTGGCAGAAGTGCGCACCGAACGCGCAGCGCGTGCGCAGGCCTATTTTGCCGCCAATGCGGCGCAATGGGACAGTTTGCGCGCCAATCATATTCCCGAAACCGCGATTGAAGAGCGCATGGGCGAGTTGATTGGCGGGCGCGACATTGATTTGCTGGTCGATCTCGGAACCGGTACGGGTCGCATGCTGGAAATTTTCGGCACGCGCGCCTCACGCGCTGTCGGTTTTGATATCAGCCCCGACATGTTGACCATTGCGCGCGCCAAGCTGGATGAATTGGCGGCAGAAAATTGTCAGGTGCGGCAGGGCGATTGCGCCAATGTGCCATTGGAAGACAATGTTGCCGATATTGTCATTTTGCATCAGGTGCTTCACTTTCTCGACGACCCGCAACGCGCGGTTAATGAAGCGGCGCGTATCACGCGACCCGGCGGCTGCGTGCTGATTGCCGATTTCGGGCCACATGAAATGGAAGATTTACGCAATGAGCATGCTCATCGTCGCCTGGGATTTGCCGATGATGAGATGAACCATATGTTGCGCGCCGCCGGTTTGTTCGCTGCCGCAGGAGACACGCTGACCGCACAAAACACCCCTTTGACCGTGGCCATGTGGCAGGCCGAAAAAACAGAAAGAAACGCCTGATGACCTCAATCAGTTTTGAATTTTTCCCGCCTAAATCAGAAGCGGCCGGTGAAAAGCTATGGAAGGCCATTGGACGCCTCGCGCCTTTGCGCCCCGATTTCGTATCGGTGACCTATGGCGCGGGCGGCTCAACGCGTGACCGCACGCATCAATGCGTCAAACGCATTATTGATGAAACCGATTTGAAACCGGCGGCGCATCTGACCTGCGTTGCCGCTTCCAAAACCGATGTTGATAGCGTGGTTGATGATTATGCCGCTGCCGGTGTGCAGCATATTGTGGCGCTGCGCGGTGATATGCCCGATATGGGCGCGTTTCAGCCGCATGCGGAAGGTTATGACGGCTCAGTGGCATTGGTGGCGGCATTGGCCAAGCGCGGCGGCTTTGACATCACCGTCAGCGCTTATCCTGAAAAGCATCCTGAAAGCGCGTCTTTGGACGCCGATATTGATTTGCTGAAAGCAAAGATTGATGCGGGCGCAACGCGCGCCATCACACAATTTGTGTTCGACACAGAGGCGCATTTGCGCTTTCGCGACCGTTTGGCGGCGGCGGGCATCACCATTCCGGTGATTGCCGGCATTATGCCGACCACCAATTTTGCCGGTGCCAAACGTATGGCTGAGGCCTGCGGTGCGCATGTGCCGCAATGGCTGGCCGACGCTTATGAGGGGCTTGAAGAAGACGCCGATACGCGCAAGCACATTGCCGCATCGGTGGCGATTGACCAATGCCGTAAACTGATTGATGAAGGCTTTGAGAACCTACATTTCTACACGCTCAACCAGGCCGATTTGACGTTTGCCGTATGCCGTATTTTGAAGCTCGGCGCCGCCGCATATTGAGGGATATTATGAGTTGGACACGCGACACACGCATTGCAGAATTGGACAGGCTGACGGCTGACCGAATTCTTATGCTTGACGGTGCAATGGGCACAATGATTCAGCGTCATAAGCTGGATGAAGCGGCCTATCGCGGTGATCGTTTCGCCAATCATCACGCTGATGTTGCGGGAAATAATGATCTGCTGTCGCTGACCCAGCCGGATATTATTCGCGACATTCACACGGCCTATCTCGCGGTGGGCAGTGATATTGTTGAGACCAATACATTTTCGTCCACCACCATTGCGCAGGCCGATTATGACATGGAGCATTTGGCCTATGAGCTGAATTTGGAAGGCGCCAAGCTGGCGCGCCAAGCCTGCGATGCGATGGAAGCGGCAGACCCGTCGCGCCCACGTTATGTGGCGGGTGCCTTGGGGCCGACCAATCGCACCGGCTCGATTTCGCCGGATGTGAATGATCCGGGTATGCGCAATGTCACTTATGATGAATTGCGCGAAGCCTATGCGGAAGCGACACGCGGTCTGATTGACGGCGGCACTGATATTATCTTGGTCGAAACGATTTTCGATACGCTCAACGCCAAAGCGGCGGTTCATGCCGTGCAAGATGTGTTTGAAGAAACCGGCATCACTTTGCCGCTGATGATTTCAGGCACGATTACCGATAAATCGGGACGCACGCTGTCGGGACAAACGACAGAAGCGTTTTGGAACTCGCTGCGCCACGCCAAGCCCTTTGCCGTTGGCCTGAATTGCGCGCTCGGAGCTGACGAAATGCGTCCCTATGTGGCCGAAATCGCCCGCATTGCCGATACCAATGTCTGCATTTATCCGAATGCCGGTCTGCCCAATGAGTTTGGCGAATATGACCAGCTGGCCGATGAAATGGCGGTGATTGTCGGTGAATTTGCCGAAGCCGGATTGGTCAATATTCTCGGCGGTTGTTGCGGCACCACGCCCGACCATATTGAAGCCATTGCAGCGGCGGCGGCGAAAGAAAGCCCACGCGCCATTCCTACACCCGCGCCACTCATGCGTTTGTCGGGCTTGGAGCCGTTTACCAAAACCGATGAAATTCCCTTCATCAATGTCGGTGAGCGCACCAATGTCACCGGCTCGGCCAAATTCCGTAAGCTGATTACCGAGGGCGACTTCGATACGGCGCTGGATATTGCGCGCCAGCAAGTCGAGAACGGCGCGCAAATTATCGACGTGAATATGGATGAAGGCATGTTGGACAGCGAGGCGGCAATGGTGCGCTTCCTCAATCTTGCCGCCACTGAGCCGGATATCGCCAAAGTGCCGGTGATGATTGACAGTTCGAAATGGGAAATCATCGAGGCCGGTCTGAAATGCGTGCAGGGTAAGCCCGTCGTCAATTCCATCTCATTGAAAGAGGGCGAAGAACCGTTTTTGCAGCAAGCACGCGCTTGTTTGCGCTATGGCGCGGCGGTGATTGTCATGGCGTTTGACGAAGACGGGCAGGCCGATACGGCAGAACGCAAATTTGAGATTTGCCAGCGCTCTTACAAGATTTTGACCGAGCAGGTTGGTTTCCCGCCCGAAGATATTATCTTCGACCCGAATATTTTCGCGGTCGCCACCGGCATTGAAGAGCATGATAATTATGCCGTTGATTTCATCGAGGCGACAAAGCGCATTCGCGACGAGTTGCCGGGCGCGCATGTGTCGGGCGGTGTCTCAAATATTTCTTTCTCTTTCCGCGGCAATGAGCCGGTGCGCGAGGCCATGCATTCGGCGTTTCTCTATCACGCCATTGGCGTCGGCATGGATATGGGCATTGTCAATGCCGGTCAGCTGGCGATTTATGAGGATATCGAGCCGAAGCTGAAAGAGGGGGTTGAGGATGTGCTGCTCAATCGTCGCGCTGACGGCACGGACCGCCTGCTGGAAATTGCCGAGCAATATCGCGGCCAAAAAGGCGCGCAACAAGAAGTTGATTTAAGCTGGCGCGAAGGCGATGTCGGCGCGCGGTTGATGCATGCGCTGGTCAATGGATTGGGTGATTTTATCGAGGAAGACACGGAAGAAGCGAGGCAATCTTTTGACCGCCCGCTCAATGTCATTGAAGGGCCGCTGATGGATGGCATGAACCGTGTCGGCGATTTGTTCGGGGCCGGTAAAATGTTTTTGCCGCAGGTTGTGAAGTCGGCCCGCGTGATGAAACGCGCCGTGGCTTATCTCGAACCCTATATGGAAGAAGAAAAGGCCGCTTCGGGCGCGACCAGCCTGTCGAAAGGCAAGGTGCTGATGGCGACGGTGAAAGGCGATGTGCACGATATTGGCAAAAATATCGTCGGCGTGGTGCTACAATGCAATAATTTCGATGTCATTGATATGGGCGTGATGGTGCCGGCCAATGACATTATCGACAAAGCGGTTGAAGAACAGGTCGATATTATCGGCCTCAGTGGCCTGATTACGCCAAGCCTTGATGAAATGTGCCATGTCGCAGCTGAAATGGAGCGGCGCGGCTTGGATATTCCGTTGCTGATTGGCGGTGCGACCACCTCAAAAGTGCATACGGCGGTAAAAATCAATCCGAATTACGCGCAAGGCCAAACCGTTTATGTGACCGATGCCAGCCGCGCCGTTGGCGTTGCCAGCAATCTCTTATCGGAAGAAAAAAGCGGCGATTACAAGGCTGGAATTCGCGCCGATTATGAAGCGATGGCGGAAGCCCATGCGCGGGGTCGGGCTGAAGATAAGCGCACGCCGATTGGTGAGGCGCGCGAAAATGCGTGGGCCCCCAAAGAAGAGCACCAGCCCGTCAAGCCGCAATTCACCGGCACAAAGGTTTTTGACGATTATGATTTGGCCGAATTGCGCGACTATATTGATTGGACGCCTTTCTTCCAAAGCTGGGATTTGCACGGGCGCTATCCGGCAATTTTAACAGATGATGTGGTCGGCGAAGCGGCAACCAATCTGTTCAATGACGCGCAAGCCATGCTCGACCAAATGATTGAGGAAAAATGGCTGACCGCCAAAGCGGTTATCGGCTTTTGGCCGGCCGCGCGCCATGGCGATGATATTGTGGTGTTTACCGATGAAACGCGCACGGAAGAACGCACGCGTTTGCATACGCTGCGCCAGCAAATGCAGCGCAGTAATGGGCAAGACAAAAAACGGGCCAATTATGCGCTGGCCGATTTTATCGCCGAAGGGGCTGATTATATTGGCGGCTTTGCCGTCACCACGGGTCATGGTGAGGACGAGGTTGCCAAGCGCTTTGAAGAAGCAGGCGACGATTATTCATCCATTATGTCGAAAGCGCTGGCTGACCGCTTGGCAGAAGCCTTTGCCGAACGCATGCACCAGCGCGTGCGCACTGAGTTTTGGGGCTATGCCAGCGATGAGGCGCTTGATAATGATGCGCTGATTGCCGAGCAATATAAGGGTATTCGCCCGGCTCCGGGCTATCCGGCGCAGCCTGACCATACCGAAAAGGCTACTTTGTTCGACTTGCTCGATGCAGAAAACGGCGCGGGCATCTCCTTGACCGAGAGCTTTGCCATGTGGCCCGGCGCGGCCGTGTCCGGTCTGTATTTCGCGCATCCTGAAAGCAGCTATTTCGGCGTCGGTAAAATTGACCGCGACCAAGTGGCAGATTATGCCAAACGCAAAGGCATGGATGTCAAAATTTGCGAGAAATGGCTGTCGCCGATTTTGTCATACACGCCGTAAATGAATCCGCTAAACTCAGCCCCATGTCAGTTTGGGGCAAAATAGCAGGCATAGCGGCAGGCTATGCGATAGGCGGTGTGCCAGGCGCGCTGGTTGGTGGGCTGGCCGGGCATTTCGCGCTCGACCGCGTCAATGACCGCCAAGTTATTTTCACCATTGCGATGATTTCACTGGCTGCCAAAATGACGCGCGCCGATGGCGATGTGTCGCCGATTGAAGTGCAGGCGGTGCAAGATATGATGCGCGTGCCCGAAAGCGAGCTCAAAAATATGGAGCGGGTGTTTCGGCTGGCACAGGAAGATGTCACCGGTTTTGACAGCTATGCGCGGCAGGTAAAAGATATTTATGCCGACAGCCCGCAAGTGCTGGAAGATGTGCTCGATGTGTTGTTTTACATTGCCTATGCCGATGGCGTGTTGCATCCGGCAGAGCAACAATTCCTCGAAATCGTCGCTGAAATTTTCGAGATTAATGAAAGCGATTTCAAACGCATTCAGGCGCATCATGATGGCAGTGTGGTGGACCCTTATACCGTGCTCGGTGTCGGTCGCCATGCAGAAGACGCAACGGTAAAGCAAGCTTGGCTCAATGCGGTGCGCGACAATCACCCCGACCAGTTGCAAGCGCGCGGTATGCCGTCTGAAATGATGCATATTGCAACGGCGCGCATGGCGTCTATCAATGAAGCTTGGGAAACCATAAGAGAGGAGCGCGGGCTATGAGTTGGCAGGACAAGATTTTACAACCCGACAATCCGGTTGAGCAGATGAAGCAAAAAGCCGCTTTGCGGGCGCTTGAATTTGTCGAAAGCGGCATGAAGTTGGGGCTTGGCACAGGCTCAACGGCGCGCTTTTTTGTTGATGGGTTGGGCGCAAAACTGACCGACGGGTTGAGCGATATTGTTTGTGTGCCGACCTCTGAAGCAACGCGCGAACAAGCTGAAAGCCTGAACATTAGATTGGCCCCGCTTGATGAGTTGCAACGCCTCGACATCACGGTAGATGGGGCTGATGAATTGGACGACGCGCTGCGCCTGATAAAAGGCGGTGGTGGTGCATTGCTGCGCGAGAAAATCGTTGCCGCTGCGTCAGACAAGATGATTGTCATTGCCGATGACACAAAAAAGGTCGCGGTTTTGGGCGCGTTTGATTTGCCGGTAGAGGTCAATATGTTCGCGCATGGCGCAACGGCAGCAGCGATTGCCGATGCGTTAAAAGCGACAGGCCATAGCGGTGCTGTGAAGCTGCGCGGCGGGGATACCCCTTTTATTACCGATGGCGGCCACTATATCTATGATTGCGCTTTGGGGGCGATAAGCGACCCTGAGGCTTTGGCGCAAGCGCTGCTGAATGTGCCCGGTGTTGTTGAGCATGGGTTGTTTCTGGGCTATGCCACGGCAGCGATTTTGGCCGGTTCGGACGGGCTTGAGGAAGTTGGCAATTTATGAGTTTTGATTACGATCTTTTTGTTATCGGCGCGGGCAGCGGCGGCGTGCGCGCGGCGCGCATGAGCGCAAGCCATGGCGCGAAAGTGGCGGTGGCGGAAGAATATCGCGTCGGCGGCACATGCGTTATTCGCGGCTGCGTGCCGAAAAAGCTGTTTGTCTATGCCAGCCATTTCGCCGAAGAGTTTGAAGATGCGGCCGGTTTCGGTTGGACGGTGGCCGATGCCAAATTCGATTGGCCGACATTGGTGAAAAACAAAGATGCCGAGATTGACCGGCTGAACGGCATTTACATCAAAAACCTCGAAGCCTCCGGTGTTGAAATTCTGCAAGGTCGCGCCATTGTGAAAGACGCAAACACGGTGACGCTGGACGGGCGCGACATCACTGCCAAATATATTCTGGTGGCTGTCGGCGGCACGCCTTTCATGCCGCAAATTGAGGGTGTTGAACACGTTATCAGCTCCAATGAGGCGTTTCATATTGAGGCGCTGCCGAAGGATATCATCGTCGTTGGCGGCGGCTATATTGCGGTGGAGTTTGCCGGTATTTTCAATGGGCTGGGCGTGGACACCACGCTGGTTTATCGCGGGGCCCAAATTTTGCGCGGCTTTGACAATGAAGTGCGCGACCATTTGGCGGCTGAAATGGCGGTGAAAGGCGTGAGCATCAAAACCGAAAGCGATATTGCCGCCATTACCAAAACGGATAACGGCTACACCGTCACCTATCAAGACGGCAGCACGCAAGACACCGGCCTGGTGATGTATGCGACGGGTCGCGTGCCGATGACGGACGGGCTGGGGCTTGAAAATGCCGGTGTTGAACTGGGCGCAAAAGGAGAGATTAAGGTCGATGCCTATTCCAAGACAAATATAGACAGCATTTACGCAGTCGGTGATGTGACGGCGCGCGCTGAGCTGACGCCGGTCGCCATTCGTGAAGGCGCGGCCTTTGCCGAAACCGTGTTTAACGACAATCCGCTGGCGGTTGACCATTCCATTATTCCAACGGCAGTGTTTTCGCAGCCTTCCATCGGCACGGTGGGGCTGGGCGAGGAGGCGGCGCGCGAAGCGGGGCATGAGATTGATGTTTATGCGGCCAGCTTTCGCCCGATGAAAAACACACTTTCGGGCAATCCCGAAAAGACGCTGATGAAACTGATTGTCGATAAGGCCGATGACAAAGTGCTGGGCCTGCATATTGTCGGGCCGGATAGCGGCGAGATGATTCAAGCCTTTGGCGTCGCCATCACAATGGGCGCGACCAAAGCGCAATTTGACGCCACCATTGCGGTGCACCCGACAGCCGCCGAAGAGCTTGTGACTTTCAAGCAACCGCGCGGGGCTGCGTAATGGTGCGCAGACAAGCAGAACGAGCGCAAAAGGTCGCCAAAAAAGTGGCGCAGAAAGTGGTTGAAGGCGCGCGCAATGTTGATTTGTCAAAAATTGATCCGCGCAATATTGATATGAAAAATGTCGATTTGCCGCGCTTTGATTGGGAGCGCGGGCGCTTTATCCGCAAAGATGCGGCGGCAGTGGTCGGGCACAGTTTTCACGCCGAAGATGTCGCTTGGCCGCTACGTTTGGCTGGTTGGATGGTCAATCGTTATATCCGCCTATGCGAGGCGACGGGCAATTTGCTGGTGGCGGGTGATGGGCCGTTCATCAAATTACAAGCCGAGGGTAAGCCGATTATTTTGCTGGTCTGGCATGGCCGTAATTTTCAAGCCATTCCCATGTCGCGCTTGTTTATCAATCCGGTTACGGCGCTGACGTCGCGCTCGCGCGATGGTGCGATGATTGCCAATGTCATTCGCCCGTTCGGCTATGCCGCCATTCAAGGCAGCGGCACGGGGGCGGCGGCGAAAAAGCGCACCAATCCGAAAAAGCGTGGCATGCAAGCCTTTCGTGCCATGCTGAAACATTTGAAAAACGGTGAAATGGTGTTGGCCACGGCCGATGTGCCGCCCGGTCCGGTGTTTGAGACCGGCCCCGGCATGGTCAAGCTGGCGGCTAAATCGGGTGCTGCCATTATGGTGGTCGGTGCCGGTTTCAGCCCCGAATTGCCGATACCGGGCACATGGGACAAGTCAAAACTGCCGCTGCCTTTCGCCAACCGCTCTTTGGTCTTTGGGGAGCCGATTTATGTTGAAGACGGCGATGACAAGGCGATAGAAGCCGCATGTCAGCGCGTCACTGATGCGCTCAATGCCGTGCAGGCGGAAGCCGAGAAAATGGTCGGGAAGTAGCGCTTAAGCGCTTTTCGCAAGCTCGGTTCGGTAAGCGCTTATACCCTCAGCAATCAAAAACGCCAATTCCAGCGCTTGGCTGCCATTCAGGCGCGGGTCGCAATGCGTGTGATAGCGGCTCGATAAATCTTCTTCCGAAATGGCTTGCGCGCCGCCCAAACATTCAGTGACGTTTTGGCCGGTCATCTCAAAGTGAATGCCACCGGCATGGGTGCCCTCGGCCTGATGCACGCCCATAAAGCGCTGAACTTCTGTGAGGATGCGGTCAACCGGACGGGTTTTATAGCCGTTTGACGCCTTAATCGTATTGCCGTGCATCGGGTCGCAAGACCACACCACCTTGCGGCCTTCGCTTTCAACCTTGCGAATAAGCTGCGGCAGGTGGTTTTCAACATTGTCATGGCCGAAGCGCGCAATCAGCGTGATGCGTCCGGCTTCATTTTCCGGGTTCAGCTTGTCGAGCAGGGTAATCAGTTCGTCAGGCTCCAGTGAGGGGCCACATTTCATGCCAATCGGGTTTTTCACGCCTGACAAAAACTCAACATGCGCGCCATCAGGTTGGCGTGTGCGGTCGCCGATCCACAGCATATGCGCGGATGTGTCGTAATGCTCGCCACTGGTGCTGTCGAGGCGCGTCAGCGCTTCTTCATAACCGAGCAGCAAGGCTTCATGGCTGGTATAGAAATCGACCATGCCCATTTGCGGCGAAGTGGCAGAAGATACGCCACAAGCGGCCATAAAGGCCATAGCCTCGTCAATCTGACCGGCCATTTCCTCATAACGCGCGCCTTGCGGGCTGTCGGCCACAAAGCCTTGATTCCAGCGATGCACTTCGGTCAAATCGGCATAGCCGCCTTTGGCGAAAGCACGCAGCAGATTGAGCGTCGAAGCGGCCTGGCGGTAAGCAGAGATTTGCCGTTCCGGGTCGGGGACACGCGCTGCCGCATCAAATTCAATGCCATTGATAATGTCGCCGCGATAGCTGGGCAGTTCCACGCCGTCCACCGTCTCCGTATCGGCCGAGCGCGGCTTGGCGAATTGTCCGGCCATGCGACCAACTTTAATCACCGGCAGCTTGGCACCAAAGGTCAGCACGACCGACATTTGCAGCATGACGCGGAAGGTGTCGCGAATATTATCGGCGTGATGTTCGGCAAAGCTTTCGGCGCAATCGCCGCCTTGCAACAAAAAGGCGCGGCCTTCGCAAACTTCGGCCAGTTGCGCTTTCAGATTGCGCGCTTCACCGGCAAACACCAAAGGCGGAAAGCTCGCCAGACGTGCTTCCACATCGGCCAGTTGTTTCGCATCTTCATAGGCGGGAACCTGCTTAATCGGGAACTCGCGCCAGCTTTTCGGTGTCCAACTCATCTCTCACACCTTCCAAAATTCGTCGGTTCAATCTCCATATACGGATTTTATGGGTAAAAATAAAGCACTTAGATGGTTTTAATCAGCCGCCGCCCGAAATTGGCACCGGCAAAAAGGGCGGCATATTCGCTCGGCGCATCTTTAATGCCCTCGCTTATGTCCTCTTTATAGGCCAGCTTGCCGTCGCGTATCTGTGCCGCCATCGCCGCCTGCGCTTCGGGAAATTGCTTGGCATAGTCATAGACCACCAGCCCCTCCATGCGCAGACGATGCGTAATAAAGCGCGTTGTTTGGCGCATGCCGACAGGTTTTTCTCTATTATATTCAGATACTTGGCCGGAAACCACAATGCGGCCTTTCGGCTTCATATTCAAAATGGCGGCATCCAACATCTCGCCGCCGACATTGTCGAAATATATATCAACGCCGTCAGGGCAGGCGGCGGCAATGGCTTTGGCAAGATTGCCTTCGGCTTTATAGTCAATCACCGCGTCAAAGCCCAAACCTTGCAAATAGGCGCATTTATCCGTGCCACCGGCCATGCCGACCACATTCAGCCCCAAAGTTTTGCCGATTTGCCCGCAGGTCGCGCCGACCGGCCCGGCGGCAGAAGACACCAGCAAGGTTTCGCCGCTTTGCGGTCGTCCCAAATCTTGCAGGCCGAACCAAGCGGTCAGCCCGGGCACGCCCAACACACCAATGGTGGCGGTCATCGCCACTTTGTCGTCAAACAGGGCCGGGTCGAGTTTTTGCAATCCGCGGTCGGGGTGCAGCACGGCTTCGGTCCAGCCCAAGCCGCCCATCACCATATCACCGACGGCAAAACGCTCAGAGCCGCTGGCGATAATTTCGCCAATACCGGCGCTTTCTATCGTGTCGCCGATTTTGAGGCCCGCCGCATAGCTGTCACCGCTCAAGCGACCTCGCATGCCGGGGTCGAGCGAGAAATAATGGGTTTTAATCAAAACTTGCCCCTCTTGCGGCGCGTCGGGGGTGAAGCTTTCCAGTGCGAAACAATCCTCACTCGGCACGCCGCTTGGGTGCTTGGCCAGCGTCCATTTTTTATAATCGGTCATTTATTTGCCCTTGAAATTCGGTTTGCGCTTTTCTTGAAAGGCCGACACGGCCTCTTTGAAATCTTGCGAGCGCATGCTCAGACCTTCGGCTTGCAGGCTTATCGGCATCACGGCGGCGGCGACTTGGCGCAAAAACGCGTTAATGCCCGCCTTTGAGGCGGCAATGGCAATCGGCGCGCCTTCCGCCAATTGGTCGGCAATCTCCATCGCTTTTTCCATCACGCCTTCGGTCGTTTCGGCATAAAAGCCGGCCAATCCCATTTCATAAGCATCTTTGCCGCTGACCATTTCGCCGGTCATGAGATGATATTTGGCACGATTGACCCCTATGAGAAACGGCCAAATCACTTGCCCGCCATCACCTGCGCCCAGCCCCATTTTGACATGGGTGTCGCCGAATTTGGCATCAGGCCCGGCCACCACCACATCGCACAGCAAGGGCAGATTGGCACCGAGCCCCAATGCATAACCATGCACGGCGGCGATAATCGGTTTCTCACATTCGAGAATATGGTCAACAATGCGCCGCCCCTCAGCCAAGCTCGGCATTTCAATGCCCGTATCGGCGCTGAAATCGCCGCCGACGCAAAACGCTTTACCGGCACCGGCCAGCACCATGACGCGTAAATCGGGGTCATCGTCAAAATCGCGGCTAAATGTCATCATTTCATGATGCATGCGGTTGTCGATGGCGTTCATTTTTTCCGGCCGATTGAGCGTCACAACAACAACGCCATTGTCGCGGCGGTCAATGGTCATACGCTGGTAATTTTCCTGTTTCAGCATGGCTCCCCCCAAATTTCCAATAGTCTGCCCCCAACAGCGTCATTGGTGCAAGTCGAAAGCCATTGATTTGCTTGTTCAAACTGGCGGCACGCGCTACATAAACGGCATGGAAATCGCCGCAAAAACCTTAAAAATCGCAATGGCGCAGCTGAACCCGACAGTCGGGGCGGTTGCTGCCAATGCTGCGCTTTTGCGCAGTATTCGCGCTGCCTCGGGTGATGCCGATGTGATTGTCGCGGGTGAATTGTTTTTGACCGGCTATCCGCCCGAAGATTTGGTGCTGAAACGGGCTTTTCTGGCGCATGTGGCGGAAGAGGCCGAAAAACTGGTCGCTGACACGGCGGAAGGCGGTCCGGCACTGATTTTCGGCCTGCCTGTTGTGGAAAACGGTGTCCTCTATAATTCGGTTATGGTCGCCGATGGCGGCCAAGCGGCGGTGCGCCATAAGGTGCATTTGCCCAATTATGCCGTGTTTGATGAAAAACGCCTGTTTGGAGCGGGCACCATGCCCGAGCCGCTGGAATTGCGCGGGCTGCGCGTCGGTGTGCCGATTTGCGAAGATATTTGGTTTGCCGATGTCTGCGCGCATTTGAAAGCGCAAGGGGCGGAATTGCTAATCTCACCCAATGGCTCACCGTTTGAGCGCGGCAAACGCGCCAAGCGGCTGCACCATGCGACAGCGCGCGCCAAAGAGACCGGCTTGCCGCTGGTTTATGTCAATCAAATTGGCGGGCAAGACGAACTGGTGTTCGATGGCGCGTCTTTTGCCGTTAATGGCGATGGTGAAGTTGTGGCGCAACGCCCCGCTTGGCAAGCCGAAGCGCATATGCTGACGCTCAATGAAACCGATAAGGGTTGGCAGGCAACGCCGCAAGATAGGGCAATGATTGATGGCGATTTGGGCGATATTTATACCGCTGCCGTGACGGGTTTGCGCGATTATGTCGAAAAAAACCGTTTCCCGGGTGTTTTATTGGGGCTGTCGGGCGGCATTGACAGCGCCCTATGCGCCGCCATGGCGGTCGATGCGCTGGGGCCCGAGCGCGTGCACTGCATCATGCTGCCCTCGCGCTATACCAGCCAATCGAGCCTTGATGATGCCGCCGCTTGCGCCAAAGCACTGGGCATTAAGCTTGATGATGTCTCGATTGCCGAACCGGTCGATGCGGTTGAAAGCGTTTTGGGCGATTTGTTCAAGGGCACCAATGCCGATTTGACGGAAGAGAATATCCAATCGCGCTTGCGCGGCACGCTGCTGATGGCGGTGTCGAATAAATTCGGCCATATGGTGGTGACGACAGGCAATAAATCTGAAGTATCGGTCGGCTATGCAACGCTCTATGGCGATATGAATGGCGGCTATAACCCGATTAAGGATATTTATAAAACCGAAGTGTTCGCGCTGGCGCGTTGGCGTAATGAAAATCTGCCGAGCGGCGGATTGGGCCCTCAAGGCCTTGTCATTCCGCAAAACATTATCGACAAACCGCCAAGCGCCGAGCTACGCCCCGACCAAAAAGACGAAGACAGCCTGCCGCCTTATGATGCGCTGGACGATATTCTTTTCGCGCTGGTCGAAGACGAACTGGGCGTCGATGAGATTATCGCCCGTGGCCATGACGCCGAAACGGTGAAGCGCATTGAGCATTTGCTCTATGTTTCCGAATATAAGCGCCGCCAAGCCGCGCCGGGCGCGAAAATCGGCAATCGCAATTTCGGACGCGACCGCCGCTATCCGATTACCAATGGCTTCCGCGACGCGCGCGCCTGAATTTAGAGGAATTTTATGACTGTTCGCACTCGTTTTGCCCCCAGCCCGACCGGTATGTTGCATGTCGGCAATGCGCGCGCTGCGCTGTTTTGCTTTCTGTTCGCCAAAGGGCAGGGCGGCGATTTCATTCTGCGTATGGATGACACTGATGAGGCGCGCTCAACAGAAGAATTTGCCGAGGCCATAAAGGCCGATTTGGCGTGGCTCGGTTTGGATTATGATGAGACCTTCAAGCAATCTGACCGCTTCGATAAATATGAAGCGGCGTTTGATGATTTAAAAGCGCGCGGGCTGGTCTATGCCTGTTACGAAACGCCGGATGAATTGGAACGCAAGCGCAAGCGGCAATTGGCGCGCGGCAAACCGCCGGTTTATGACCGCGCCGCCCTTGAACTGACCGATGATGATATCGCGGCTTTTGAAAAAGAAGGCCGCACGCCCCATTATCGCTTTAAGCTGTCGGGTAATCCGATTGTCTGGACTGATATGGTGCGTGGCGAACAGAAGATTGAAACCGCCAGCCTGTCCGATCCGGTCATTCGCCGGGCCGATGGCACATGGCTCTACACTTTGCCCAGCGTGGTTGACGATATTGACGCCAATATCTCTCACGTTATTCGCGGTGAAGATCATGTCACCAATTCAGGTGCGCAAATTGAAATCATTGAAGCGTTGGGCGGCACTGTGCCGGTCTTCGCGCATTTCTCGCTCATGCTGGCGGCTGATGGCGGTGCGCTATCTAAACGTCTTGGTTCATTGTCGTTGAGTGATATGCGCGAGAGCGGGGTTGAAGCGATGAGCCTCAACAGTCTGATTGCCCGGCTTGGCACGGCCGACCCGGTTGAGCCGGTGCAAGATATGGCGACGCTGATAAAGGGCTTTGATATGACGCGGCTCGGTCGCGCACCGGCGCGTTTTGATGCCGAAGATGTAACTCGGCTCAATGCGCGCATTTTGCACGATATGCCTTATGAAGCCGCCGCGCCGCGTTTGGCGGCAATGGGCGCACCTGAGGGAGCCGCGTTTTGGGACAGTGCGAAAGGCAATCTGACGCTGTTTGATGATGTTAAAGATATTTTGCACCTGATTAACGGGCCGGTGTTGCCGGTCATTGAAGTTGATGATGCCGATTATATTGCCGCTGCGCTGGAGGCCCTGCCGCAAGGCGATTTGACCGAGCAAAGCTGGTCGGAATGGACGCAAAATTTGAAAGAAAGCACCGGTCGCAAGGGGCGCGCTTTGTTCATGCCGCTGCGCCAAGCGCTGACCGGCCAAGCCCATGGCCCTGAAATGCAGCATTTACTGCCGCTTATCGGCTATGATAAAGCTGTCGCCCGTTTACAGGGCAAAGAAGGATAGTTAATGGCACGCGAGCGCCTATACATTTTTGACACCACCATGCGCGACGGTCAGCAAACGGCCGGCGTGGATTTTGCCGTGGCCGATAAAATGAAGCTGGCGGCGGCGTTGGACGCGCTGGGTGTCGATTATGTCGAGGGCGGCTATCCGGGTGCCAATCCCACCGATACGCAATTTTTCAATGAATTGGGCAGCCTTGCGGGCGCCAAGCTGACCGCTTTCGGCATGACAAAACGGGCCGGTCGCTCGGCAGAAAACGATCCGGGCTTTATGGAAATCCTCGATGCGCCATCAGCCGCCACATGTCTGGTTGCCAAAAGCTGGGACTATCATGTCGATGTCGCGCTTGGCATTTCCAATGAAGAAAATCTCGCTTGCATTACCGATAGCGTTGCCGCCATTATGGCGCGCGGCAAAGAGGCGATGATTGATTGTGAGCATTTTTTCGACGGCTATAAAGCCAATCGCGATTATGCGTTGGCTTGCGCTGAGGCTGCTTTGCAAGCCGGAGCGCGTTGGGTTGTGTTGTGCGACACAAATGGCGGCACCATGCCCGATGAAGTGTTCGATATTGTCAGCGATGTCACCAAACATATTGGCGGAGAGAAGCTTGGCATTCATACGCATAATGATACGGAAAATGCGGTTGCCAATTCTTTGGCTGCGATTAATGCCGGTGTGCGGCAAGTGCAGGGCACGATTAACGGGCTGGGCGAACGCTGCGGCAATGCCAATTTGGTCTCGCTTATCCCGACCTTGCTGCTGAAGCCGGGCTATGCCGAGCGCTTTGAAACCGGCATTGCTCTCGACAAGCTGCCGCAAGTGAAAAACGTGTCGCTCTTGCTTGATGATATTCTCAATCGCACGCCGAACCGCCACGCGCCCTATGTCGGCGCGTCGGCTTTTGCCCATAAGGGCGGCATTCATGTGTCGGCGGTGATGAAAGACCCGTCAACCTATGAGCATGTGAAGCCTGAAAGTGTCGGCAATAACCGCACGATTTTGGTTTCTGACCAAGCAGGTAAAAGCAATGTGCTGGACCGTCTGGCAACGGCTGAGATTGATGTTGATGCCAAAGATCCGGCGATTGACCGCATTTTGCGTGAGGTCAAAGACAAGGAACTGGACGGTTACAGCTATGATGGCGTTGGTGCCTCATTTGAGCTTTTGGCACTGCGCCAGCTTGACCGTCTGCCGAGCTATTTTGACGTGACTGGTTATACGGTGAATATCAGCAATGACGGCAAAGGCCGCACCTTGTCAGAGGCCAGCGTGTCATTGGTCATTGATGGCGAGACGGTGGAAGGCAAAGGCACGGGTAACGGCCCGATTAACGCACTGGATATGGCCTTGCGTGGCGATTTGAAACGCTACGCCAAGACCATAGACACCATGCGCTTGATTGATTTTAAGGTGCGGATTTTGAACACCGGCACGGAAGCCGTCACGCGCGTGACGATTGAAAGTGTCGATGATAATGGCGATAGCTGGCGCACCATTGGCGTCAACCCGAATATTGTTGTTGCTTCTTTTGAAGCGTTAAACGATGCGGTGGTGTATAAGCTTTTCAAAGACGGTATTTCGGCTGTGCCGGAAACCGCTTGATAGGAGATAAATAATGCGCGCATTGAAATCAGTGCTGTTTCCCATTCACCCGGAAGGTTTTCGCTTCATTGCGATTTTCGCCTTTCTGACATTGCTGCTGTTTTTCGTGTCGGACTTTTTGGGCTGGGTCGGCGTTATTTTAACGCTGTGGTGCGCTTGGTTCTTCCGCGATCCGGCGCGCGTGACGCCGCAGCGTCGCGGTCTCGTCGTATCGCCCGCTGATGGTGTGGTGAATATGATTACCGAAGCCGTGCCGCCGCCCGAATTGGGGCTGGGTGATGAGGCTTTGCCGCGCATTTCGGTGTTCATGAATGTGTTTAACTGCCACGTCAATCGCATGCCGGTGAGCGGTAAAGTGGTGAAGTCGCTTTATCGCACAGGGCAGTTTTTAAGCGCTGATTTGGACAAGGCGGCAGAAGCCAATGAGCGCCAATCGCTTTTGGTAGAGGCCGAAGGCGGCAAGCAAATTGTTGTCGTGCAAATCGCCGGTTTGGTGGCGCGGCGTATTTTGTGCTTCGCGCATGAAGAGCAGGAATTTCATGCCGGTGAACGGTTCGGTCTTATTCGTTTCGGCAGTCGCTGCGATGTTTATCTGCCGAAAGATAGTGTGCCGCGCGTTGCTGTCGGCCAGTCGGCCATTGCCGGTGAAACCGTGCTGGCCGATTTGAAATCTAAAGAGAAAGAGCGCGAGACGCTGACCAGCTAGATGAGCGAGAACATGGAAAAAGAAGCGACGCGCCGCCAAAGAGTGGCCGAAAGTCTGAAAAGCAGGCGTTTTCCCATTCGGCGCATCGTTCCGAATATGGTGACCTTGCTGGCACTTTGTCTCGGATTGACAGCGGTGCGGCAGGGGCTGGAAGGACGCTTTGAACTGGCCGTCATGTGTATTGTCATTGCCGGTTTTCTAGATGCGTTTGACGGGCGGCTGGCGCGGCTTTTGAAAGCGGAAAGCCCGCTTGGTGCGCAACTCGACTCGCTGACCGATTTCGTCAATTTCGGCATTGCGCCGGTCTTGCTGGTTTATCTTTGGGCCTTGCAATCGACCGGTCGCTTCGGTTGGGCGATTATTCTGGTTTATTCCGTGTGCTGTGCGCTGCGTTTGGCGCGCTTCAATGTCGATATGGAAGAAGCCGACCGCCCGGCATGGAAAACCAGATATTTTATCGGTGTGCCCTCACCCTCGGCCGGTGGGTTGGTGATGCTGCCGATTTATCTGCAAGTGGCTGACCTAATTGACCTGGCGGCATATCCGTCGATTATTCTCGCCAATACAATCATTGTCGGCTTGCTGATGGTCTCTACCTTGCCAACCTTTTCAGGCAAGGGTCTGACCCATATTCGCCGCGATTTGGTGCTGCCGCTTATGCTGTTTATCGGCTCCATGGCGGTGATGTTGTTCACCTTTCCATGGCTTACCCTGACGGCGATGAGCATTGCCTATTACGCCGTGCTCCCGATTAGCGCTTATACTTATTGGCGTTTGAAACAGGGCTGATTATTCAGCCAATCTCATTACTCAGCAGGCGAGTCATTGCCGCGCATAGCGTCGTGCAAATGTGACGAGCCGCGCAGGCCGGCAAAACGCCCGCGCAGATAATCCGGCAAATGCAACATGACAGGCACCAGAATAAGTGTCAGCAGCGTTGAAAAGCCAAGCCCGAAAATAATCGCTGTCGATAGCTGCACCCACCATGCGGCTGTTGGTTCACCAAATTCAATCGAGCGGTCAATAACATTTATCGAGGCTTGAATGGCCATTGGGAATAGGCCAATCATGGTTGTGACGGTGGTGAGCAAAATCGGCCGTAAACGCTGTCCTGCGGTTTTTAAAATCACGTCAACTTTGTCCATTCCGGTGGCCAGCAAGCGCTGATATGTATCAATCAGCACAATGGAATTATTCACGACGATACCGGCCAAAGCGACAACGCCGGTGCCGGTCATAATCACCGAAAACACCTGACCCGTTACAATCATGCCGAGCAGCACGCCGACTGTAGACAGCACAACGGTCGACAATGTCAGCATGGTGCAGTAGAGGCTGTTGAACTGCATCAGCAAAATAATGAACATCAGCATGAGCGAGGCAATCATGGCGCGGCCAAGGAAAGCCGCCGCTTCTTCGGCTTCTTCATTGGCCCCGCGCAATCGCCATTTCACGCCAGATGGCAAGAAGTCTTGCTGCGCCATCCATTGTTTGAAGTCATTTTCCAAATCGGTCGCCAAATATTCCGAACCGGTTTCCGGGTTTACCGCCATAGCCGCCTGTATTTGAATCACACGCTGGCCGTCTGTGCGGCTAATGGCGTCGCGCCTTTTGCTCGGCTCGCGTTTGACGAAATTGGTAATCGGCACATTGCCGGCCGGGGTCAGCACACGTAATTGGTCAAGCCTGTCAAAGGAGCGTGCGCCATAGGGATAGCGCGCGCGAATTTCAATTTCATCGTCGCTATCATCGGGGCGATAATGGCCAATGAGTATGCCATTGGTTACCAATTGGATAACATTACCGACGGTGACGATATCGGCTTGAAAGCGACCGGCAGCCTCGCGGTCGACACTCAAATTCCATTCAATGCCGGGGAGTGGGAGCGTGTTTTCGACATCAATATAGAGGTCGTCACGGCTTTGCATATATTGCGTCATCATGGAAGTGACGGTGGTCAGTTCGTTCAAATTTTGACCGCTCACTTCAATTTCAATGCCCTTGCCTTGCGGTGGGCCTTGTTCGCGTTCTTTAATTTCCACTTCAATACCGGCAAAGCGTTCGGCGCGTTCATTTATCACGCGGACAATCTGCGAGGCGGGAACGCGCGTTGAGAAATGGGTGAACTCAACGCGGATGATGCCAATCGTGTCAGCCGGAATACGCCCATCACCCATATTGGGCGCGCCATCACCGCTGCCGATTGACGGTCCGGCTTGTGCAAAGGCGTTGGATACGCCGGGAATATCAAGAATTATGCTTTCCACCAGCTTGGTCGCAAAATCAGCTTCTTCGACCGATAAATTGCCGCGGCCTTTGACCAACACATTGACCTGATGCGGCTCAATGGAGCCCGAAAACTCAACACCATTATTATATTCGCCGAATAATATGACCACGGTGGTGAGTAGGGCGACAGCCGTGGCAATGGTTGTTAACGGCCAATTCATGCACATTTTCAAAAAGCGCAAATAGCGGCCGGTCATGCCCGTCATATCGCGCACATTAATGCGTTTTTCGCCTGACAGATTTGTCAGCAATTCATCACCTTCTTGCTCGGACTTGCCGAACAGACCGCCAATAACAGGGAGGAATAACATGACTGTAGCCAGCGAGGCGCTGAGCAGGATAATCACCGTAATCGGCAAATAGGACATGAATTTGCCGCTGACACCGGGCCATAGCAGCATGGGGCCGAAGGCGGCCAATGTGGTCGCGGTGGATGACAAAATGGGCCAGAACATGCGCGATGACGCCATGGCATAGGCTTCACGTCGCTCCACGCCCTCGGCCATTTTGCGGTCGGCATATTCAACCACGACAATCGCCCCGTCGACGAGAATACCGACCGACAGAATAAAGCCGAACATAATCATCATGTTCAACGTCATGCCCATCATGTCAACAATCAAAAAGCCGACAAGGAAAGATGTCGGAATGGACAGGCCGACCAGCAAAGCGGAACGCAGACCCAGCGCGGCAATAACCAAAATCATCACCAGCATAATCGCATTGGAAATTGAGGTTTCCAGCGAGCCAATCATCTCAAAAATGAAATCGGAAATATCCGACGAGAAATCGACCTCAATAGTTTCCGGCCAATCGGCCGTATATTCTTTACTGAGCGTGCGCACTTGCTGTGTCGTCTCGACGATATTTGCGCCCAGACGCTTCACCACTTCAATCGAAATGGTCGGTTCGCCATTAAAACGGGCATAAACATCTTGGTCTTTAAATGTGCGGTGCACTTCGGCAATATCGCTCAGCTGCACCACAGCATCGCCGCGTGACTTGATGGGGATTTGGCGAATATCGGCTTCGCTCTCAACCAGCCCGGGCACGGAAAGCGAGAAACGACCTTGACCGCTATCAATACTGCCTGCCGGAATAAGCTGATTATTGCGCGCCAAAACAGAATAAAGTTCATCGGCGGTGATGTTGTAGTTTTCCATCGCCCGCGGGTCGATGACAATCTCCAGCACTTCCTCACGCTGGCCGACAAGCTTGGCCTCCAGCACATTGGGCATGCCCGCGATTTCTTCTTTCAGCATTTTGGCGTGGCGGTAAAGCTCGCGCTCGGAATCGCTGCTTGTCAAATTGACCATAATGACGGGAAACAGACCGGCATTGAACTCGCGCACATCCGGCTCTTCGGCGTCATCGGGCAATTCTGAGCGCACTTGATCCATTTTTTCGCGCACATCAACCAGCGCTTGGTCTTCATCAAAGCTGACGTCAAACTCAAGCAATACGGCGCCGTAATTTTGCGCCGATATGGACTGCATTTCCTTCAGTCCGGTCAGTGTGCGCAGCTCAAGCTCCATCGGCTTGACCAAAAGCCGCTCCGCATCAGCCGGAGAAATGCCGGGCAAAACCACGCCGACATAAACAACCGGTATTGGAATGTCAGGGTCAGCCTCGCGCGGCAGTGTCAGATAAGAAGACAAGCCACCCAAAAGCAATGCCGCCAAAATGGTCAGCACGGCGCGGCTGCGCCCCATAGCGGCTGTGATGAAGCGATACATTATTGCTCACCGCCAAATGACGGAGCTGCGCCGGCCATTTGTTCCATTTCAAATTCAACCTCGCGCCCGTCGCGCGTATATTCACCACCACGCACAATCACCATTTCAGAAGCGGCCAGACCGGTGACGACAGCGCCTTTTTGGTCATCGACAATAATCTGCACGGGGCGCAGGGCGACGCGGCCATTATCAACCACCCGCACGCTCAAACGACCGTCATCAGCCAGTGTCAGTACGCTTTGCGGCACACGGCTGGCAATCACTTCGCCGGCATTAATGGTCAATTCTGCCGTCATGCCATCGCGCAAAGCGAGGTCTTTATTCGGCACTTCCAATTCAACACGAAAAGTGCGCGTCGTCAGATTGGGGCTTTCAGCAATGTAACGAATTTTGCCGGCGGCAATATCGCCGGTCGATAATTTGGCTTGGCCGCTATCGCCGACCGAAATGCGATTGACTTGGTTTTCAGCAATATAGCCGACAATCAAAAGCGGATCTTTATCAATCACCGTGCCGCAGGGCTGACCCGGCGACATATAGTGACCGATTTTCACTGGCTGGCGGTCGAGAATACCGTCAAACGGGGCACGGATTTTTGTGCGCTCAAGTTCCACCAAAGCGGCTTTCACATTTGCCACGGCGGCGTCATATCCGGCCTGTGCCGCGGCCATTTGGCTTTTTGACATATGCCCTTGCTTGACCAATTTTTTGGCGGCGGTGAACTCAATTTTACGGGCGTCGCGTTGCGCGCGCGCTTGCGCCAAATTGGCCTCGCGTGCACCGACATCAATACGGCAAATGATTTGCCCTTTTTGCACAAAAGCCCCTTTATCAACCGGCAATTGGCTTATTGTGCCGCCGGTTTCGGCCGCCACGCTGACCACTTTATCGGCTTCGCTACGCGCCTGCAGAATGATGGTATTGGCGACGCTTTGCGCGTTTATCTCACGCACTACCACTTTGAAGGTGCGGCTTATTTCATTGCTTGTTTTAATCGGTTTGGCCGCTTCAACTTTTTCAGAGTTGAAAATAATGCCGCTGATGAGCCAGCCTGCCAGTGCCAGCAAAACAATAATCGCTGTGCCGACAGGGCTGAACAGCCGCCGTCGCGGCCTGCTCGAAACAATCGGCTGACTGTCATGATTATCAGGGTCGAAGTCCATTTATTTTTTATCCCCTTTTGCGCTTTTAATATAACGCAAAAAATATTAATTTCTGCCCATCTGAAGTGCTTTTTTTCGCTTTTCGGGCGACGTTAAAAGCTGTTTACACAAAAATGACGCATAAGTCATTTTTTTTGCGCGGTCGAAGCGCCGCAGGAGAATAAAATGAAATATGAAAACGCGGTTATTCCGAATAAGGAGCAAATGAAGGGCTTTTTCGAAGATAATCACGGCAAACCCATCAGTATGGTCAATTTGCTGAAGTTTAAAGATAAGGCCGAGTTTCCTGAAGACCATGAACTGCATGGCGCGGAGATGACCGGCGAAGAGGCCTATAAGATTTACGGCGTGGCGGTGGCCAAATTGCTGGAAAGTTTGGGCGGTGAAATGAGCTTTTCCGGCGATGTGCAGCGGCTGGCGCTGGGCGAGGTGGAAGAGCTATGGGATTATGTGGCGATTGCCAAATATCCGAGCCGCCAAGCCATGATCGATATGATGATGTCGGAAGAATATAACGCCATCCACGCCCATCGCGACGCCGGTCTGGCCGGTCAGCTGAATATTGAAACCACCAGCGATTAGGGCCTAGGGCTCATAATTTGGCGGCGATCAGCCGATTGAGGCTAACGTTTTGCTCCGCTGCCTCAATGCTCAAACGCCGATGCGTTTGCGGCGGCACGCGCAGCATAAATTTGCCGCTATATTCGCGTTGAGAAAATGGCACGGGCGGCGCTTCGCCCGTCGCCAGCATATCGTCGACAATATCGCGCACCAAAGCGGTCATGCCGCGCAAGGCGGCTTCGGGTTTGGCAGCCAAATGCGACAGGCTGGCAAATTCTGCGCATCGGGCGACAAATTCGCCGTCTTCTTCTGACCACATGACGCGGTAAGTGTAATGGTCTGCGTTGATTTTGGTCATGTTCACGTTTCGCTTTCTGCTTCCAGCTTGGCAATGGCGGCCAAGACTTGCCTCACCTGATAGGGTTTGGCCTTGCCGCTTTTGCTGCGCTGAATATTAACGCGAGGGTCATCGGGCCACGGTGTTTTGTAGATTTGATGACTGCCTTTGCTGCGCGCTTTTCCAAAATAATGCTCACATATTGCCGACAGGTCTTTGAAAGACACATTGGTCGGCGCGGTTTCCATTTTTTGGCGGATTATTGTTATTTTCGCCATAAACGGATATAGCATCAATATTGATACTATGCAATACCCCAAGTGGGTTGATTCCCGAAAACAGATATTCTCATTCAAAAGCAATAAGTTAAATCAGATTTCGCTTGCTTTTGCGCTTCACGATTTCCTAACCTTTCTCTGTCAATTCAATACGAGTGACCCCGTCGGGGTGCTCACTCAATAAAAGACCTTCGGGGAATAGGCGGGGATTTCTTTACTCGTATTGGAATTGACACAGCCCAGCACCTAATGCCGTGCTGCGCGATAACAAAAAGAGGAGCGCGCCATGCCGGAAATCATCAACGCCTATAATAATAGCTGGCCGTTTGTGCAGATAGTCATGCTGGCAACTTTGTTGGGGCTGTTTACGCTGCCCATATGGCTGACGCATCGTTGGTTGAGCCTGCGGAAGAAGCTGCCCGATAATATTGTGCTGGCCTTGGCGCAAGAGGGCGATGTGATGACCCTGACCGTGCGCAAGGGCGCACCGATTACGCCGACACAATTAACCAATCTATTGGCTGAACCGACCTCGAAAACAGATATTCACACCGAGTCGGTGCGTGACGATTAAATTTTCGCCGCCAATTCTGACGCCTGCTTAATCGCTGCCTTCGCGTCCAGTTCGGCTGCCTCATAGGCACCGCCGACCAGTTCGACAGATGCGCCTTTGGCTTCCAGCGCATCATGCAATTCGCGCAAGGGTTCTTGTCCGGCGCAAATAATCACCGTATCGACCTCGAGAATATCGGGCTTGCCATTGGCCGTGATGTGCAGCCCCGCATCATCAATCTTGCGATACTCAATGGCGTTCATCATTTTCACGCCGCGCCGCTGTAGGGTGAGGCGATGCGTCCAGCCCGTGGTTTTGCCCAGCCCCTTGCCGACATTGGTCTCTTTGCGCTGCATCAGGAAAATTTCCCTATCGGCGCTGGCCACTTCAGGCTCAATACCGGTGACGCCGCCGCGTGGGTGGTTTTCAAAATCAACCCCCCATTCTTTGGCGAAGACGGCTTTATCGAGCGCGCCAGACGGGCCGTCATGCGAAATCGTATCGGCGACATCAAAGCCGATGCCGCCTGCACCCATAATCGCCACGCGCTTGCCGACCGGCTTATCGCCTTTCAGCACATCAATATAGCTGACCGCTTTTTCATGGGTGATGCCTTCAATATCGGGCACACGCGGGGTGATGCCGGTGGCGACAACCACATGCTCAAAATCGCCCAGCATATCGGCGTCAGCGCGGGTGTTGAGACGCAATTCAATGCCCAGTTTCTCAATCATCCGCCCGTAATAGCGCAGCGTCTCATAAAACTCTTCCTTGCCCGGCACCAGCTTGGCGAGGTTGAACTGACCGCCAATCTCATCAGCCGCATCAATCAGCGTCACCTTATGGCCGCGCTCGGCGGCAGTGGTGGCATAGGCCAGCCCGGCCGGGCCCGCGCCGACCACCGCAATGTTTTTTGATGCTTGCGTCGGCTCATATTTCAGCAGCGTTTCATGGCAGGCGCGCGGATTGACCAGACAACTTGTCGTCTTGCCGCCGAAAGTGTGGTCAAGGCACGCCTGATTGCAGGCAATGCAGGTGTTAATCTCATCGGCGCGATCTTCCGCCGCCTTGTTCATAAACTGGCTGTCGGCCAGCATGGGCCGCGCCATGGAAACCAAATCGGCTTCGCCTGCGGCCAGTACATCTTCGGCCACTTGCGGCATGTTAATGCGGTTGGAGGTGATGACAGGAATTGACACTTCCTTGCGCACACGACCGGTCACCGAGGTGAAGGCGGCGCGCGGCACCATGGTGGCAATGGTCGGCACGGCGCTTTCGTGCCAGGTGAAATGGGTGGAAATCATCGATACGCCGACTTTCTCAAGCTCGCGCGCCAATAGTGCCACTTCGTCCCAGCTCATGCCGCCTTGCAGCATATCCATAGCGGCGATGCGGAAGATGATGATGAAATCATCGCCCACCGCCTCGCGGCAGCGCTTGGCGACTTCCAACGGAAAGCGCATGCGGTTTTTATAAGAGCCGCCCCATTCATCGGTGCGCTGATTGGTTTTCTCAACCAGAAAAGTGGACAGCAAATAACCGGCCGAGCCGATAATCTCAACCCCGTCATAACCCGCCTTTTTGGCCATAGCGGCGCAATGGGCGTGGTCGGCAATTTGTTTTTCAATGCCGGCTGCGTCCAATTCTTCGGGCGCGAAAGCGCCAATGCGCGATTTGACCGGCGAGGGCGCAACTGCTTGGTCATTATAGGCGAGCGGCCCCATATGCAGAATTTGCATAACGAATTTGCAGTCGGGCGCGGCGTCATGCACGGCTTTGGTGACAATGGCGTGGCCTTCCACTTCTTTGTCGTTTTGCAGTTTGGAGGCGGCGAACACCTCATTGCCGTCAACGTCTTTCACCGTCATGCCGCCTTCGGGATTGGGTGCAATACCACCGGTGATAATCATGCCGACACCGCCGGCCGCGCGCTCGGCATAATAAGCCGCCATGCGCTTGAAACCGTCGGGCAATTCCTCAAGGCCGGTATGCATGGAGCCCATAATCGAGCGGTTTTTGATAGTGGTATGGCCCAAATCCAGCGGCTGAAACAGCCGCGCATATTTGGCGTGACCCGGTAAAATTTTCTCTGCAGCACTCATCTTATTTCTCCCAATCTGTCGATAAATTTAGGGCGAATGGGCAGGGGCGGCAAGGCCAATGCTTGCCCTAATCCTCTTAGCTGTTAATCTTCCAGTCGCATTTTGAGGACGCCGTTCATGTATCAATCGCCCAAACAGCCCGTGCTGGCCATTTTCCCTTTGGTGGCGCTGATGTTTGCCGCGCCGTTTTTGCATGTTCAATATTTACACGCGAGCCATCATTGGCGTTTCGCGCCCAAAGGCGTGTATGGCGAAAACGGCATGGTGGTGTCGGCGCACAGGCTGGCCAGTGAGGTTGGCCGCGATGTGCTGGCGCGCGGCGGCAATGCGTTTGACGCGGCGGTGGCGGTCAATTTCGCGCTCGCCGTGGTGTATCAGCAGGCCGGAAATATTGGCGGCGGAGGCTTTATGGTTTATCGCCTCGCCAATGGTGATGTCGGCACGCTGGATTTTCGCGAGCGCGCGCCTTTTGCCGCCAGCCGCGATATGTATCTCGATGAAAAGGGCGAGGTGATTAAGGGCCTCAGCCTAAAAGGCCATCTCGCGGTCGGTGTACCGGGAAGTGTGGCGGGCATGGCCGCGCTGCATGAAAAATTCGGCAGCGAGCCGTGGGATGTGCTCATTCGCCCCGCCGTGACACTGGCGCAAGACGGCTTTATTCTGACCGAAAAAGCGGCGCATGAGTTCAACCGCTTTCAAAAAGACTTTGCTGAGCAAAACCGCTTCGCCCCGCCGGTGCTGAAGACGGGGGGCAAATGGCGCGAAGGTGAGCGCATCACATTCCCGACCTTGGCGCGCACATTGGCGACCATCGGCAAGCAGGGGCGCGCCGGTTTTTATGAGGGGCGGGTGGCCGATGCGCTGGTCGATGAAATGGCCAGTGGCGGCGGCCTCATCACCCATCAAGATTTGGCGGCCTATACGCCGGTATGGCGTGCGCCGGTGCACTTTACCTATCGCGGGCATGAGATTGTCTCCATGCCGCCGCCCAGTTCTGGCGGTGTTGCGCTGGCGCAGCTTTTGCAAGGGGCGGAGGCTTATGACATCGCCGCGCTGGGGCATAATTCCGCCGCGCATATTCACCTGATGACCGAGTTACAGCGCCGCGCCTATGCCGACCGCGCCACCCATTTGGGCGATATGGATTTCGTCGCGGTCGATTTGGACGCGCTGACAAGCCGCGCCTATATCACCGCGCGCAATGCCGACATTTCGACCGACCAAAAAACCCCCAGCGAGGAGGTCAAGCCCGGCTATGTGGCGGCGATGGAAAGCGCCGAGACGACGCATTTCTCAATCGTCGATGCGGCCGGCAATGCGGTCGCCATCACCACCACGCTCAACGGCATGTATGGCGCGAAAGTGGTGGTGAAGGGGGCGGGCTTTTTCCTCAATAATGAGATGGACGATTTCGCCATCAAGCCCGGCCACGCCAATCAGTTCGGCCTGTTGGGCGACAGCAAAAACGCCATTGCGCCGGGCAAGCGTATGCTGTCTTCCATGACGCCGACCATTGTGACGAAAGACGGCAAGCTGAAAGCCGTGGTCGGCACGCCGGGCGGCGCCACCATCATCACCTCCGTGTTTCAGGTGCTCAGCAATATCATTGATTTTGATATGAGCGCGGCTGAGGCTGTGCATGCGCGCAAAAGCCACAGCCAATGGCAGCCCGATGTGGTGATGCTGGAAAAAGGCACGATGAGCCTCGCCAATATGCGCGGGCTAAGCGCGCGCGGCCATAGGCTTTACCCCTATCCGCATTTCAAATGGCAGCTTGGCCGCGTCGAGGCAATTTTGGTGGGCGAAGACGGCACATTAGAAGGCGCCGCCGATGCGTCTCGCGGCTTTGATGATTGGGCATCCGGCTTGTGACGCTGAAGCGCGACAGCGCGAAAGCGCAGGCTTTGATGACTGGGCGGCGGGGTATTAGGTGGCTACGTGTTCAGGCGGAATTGATTGCGTAGCGCAAGGCCTATCAGAAATATCAGAATAACGCCGATGAAGGATTCAAACGCCATTAGGAAATGAATTAGCCCGCCAAATTTGCAATTTCATCTGACGTAAAAACCTCACGCCTTTACCGCAACTAGCCCTCTTTCCGAAAACCCGCTAAAAAGCGCGGATGAATTCGGTTATTCCATTACCGCCCGAAGCGACACCCATCGTGGTGAGTGCGATGTATAAATTCGTGGGCCTGCCCGATTATGAGGCACTGCGCGCGCCGCTGCTCACGGTTTGTAAAAAGCACGCCATCAAAGGCACGATTTTGCTGGCGCGTGAGGGCATTAACGGCACGGTAAGCGGCACGCATGACGCCATCACAGCGCTGCTGGCGCATTTTCAAAAAGACCCGCGCCTTGCCGATATTCAACCGAAATACAGCTTTGCCGCCGAGCCCGCCTTTCACCGCATGAAGGTGCGGCTGAAGCAGGAAATCGTCACGATGGGCCAGCCCGACATCGACCCGCAGGGCAGTGTCGGCACTTATGTGAAGCCGCAAGATTGGAACGCGTTGATTACCCGCGACGACACGCTGGTGATTGATACGCGAAATGCTTATGAGGTCGCCATTGGCACGTTTGACGGCGCGGTTGACCCGAAGACCGACAGCTTTCGCGCCTTTCCCGCATGGATCGATAATTATCTCGCGCAGCTTGAAGAAAAGCCGAAAAACATCGCCATGTTTTGCACCGGCGGCATTCGCTGCGAAAAATCCACCGCCTATCTGGTCGGGCAGGGCTATGAAAACATCTTCCATCTGGAAGGCGGCATTTTGAAATATCTCGAAACCGTCGATGAGGCCGACAGCAAGTGGGACGGCGATTGCTTCGTGTTTGATGAGCGCGTCTCGGTGCGTCATGGGCTGGCCGAGGGCGATTATGTTATGTGCCATGCTTGCCGCATGCCGCTATCGGCGGAAGAAAAACTACTGAACTCTTACGAGCCGGGCGTCGCTTGCGTGCATTGCATCGACACCCGCAGCGAGGCCGACCGCACCCGCTTTCGCGAACGGCAAAAGCAAATCAAGCTGGCTGCAGCGCGCGGTGAAACCCATATCGGTGAAAAATAATGGCACCGCTGCTCTATAGTTTCCGCCGCTGCCCCTATGCCATGCGCGCCCGCATGGCGCTGGCCGCCGCCGAGATTGAGCTGC
>Ga0181568_10000412_pt1 | contig 37557 bp, 26 predicted proteins | sample 101ome_20_FD_133758 | JGI IMG/M metagenome (GOLD analysis project Ga0181568, IMG submission 133758) | Coastal salt marsh microbial communities from the Groves Creek Marsh, Skidaway Island, Georgia - 101404AT metaG (megahit assembly) | ecosystem: Environmental > Aquatic > Marine > Intertidal...
ATCCTCGATGGCGTCGAGGACCGAGGAGTACTGGTCGAGCTTCTCGAGGAAGATCGCCGTCCCGCGGGCCACGCAGGTCAGCGGGTCCTCCGCGATGCGGACCGGCAGACCGGTCTCCCTGGCGATGAGCTGGTCCAGCCCGCGCAGGAGGACGCCCCCTCCGCAGAGGACGAGACCGCGCTCGACGAGGTCCGCCGAGAGCTCGGGGTCGGTCTTCTCCAGGGTCTCCTTGATCCCCTCGACGATGGCGCTGACCGGCTCGCGGAGCGCCTCCCGGATCTCCTCGCTGTTGATCTTCACGGAGCGGGGGAGTCCGGCGATGAGGTCGCGCCCCTTGACCTCCAGGCTCAGCTCCTCCTCCAGCGGGTGGGCCGAGCCGATCTTGATCTTGATCTGCTCAGCGGTCAGCTCGCCGAGGAGGATGTTGTAGGTCTTCTTCATGTACTGGATGATCGCCTCATCCATGTCGTCTCCGGCGACGCGCAGCGAGACGGAGGTCACGACATCGGCGAGGGAGATCACCGCGATCTCGGTGGTCCCGCCCCCGATGTCCACGACCATGCTGGCGATCGGCTCCTCGATCTCGAGGCCCGCCCCGAGGCCGGCGGCGCGAGGCTCCTCGACGAGGTAGACCTTCCGCGCGCCGGCGCGCTCCGCGGAGTTGTAGACCGCGCGCTTCTCGACCGCGGTGATCCCGCTGGGCACCGCGATCACCACGCGGGGGCTGAAGAACCGCTTCCGCTTGTGAACCCGGGTGATGAAGTACTTGAGGAGCGCCTCGGTCACCTCGAAGTCGGCGATCACTCCATCCTTGAGGGGGCGGATCGACTCGATCGAGCCCGGGGTCCGGCCGATCATCTCCTTCGCGACCCGTCCGACCGCCTGGCCGCCCAGCAGAACCTGGTTCGTCCCCGCCTTCACGGCGACGACGGAGGGCTCGGAGAGGACGACCCCCTCCCCTCGAACGCAGACGAGGGTGTTCGCGGTCCCGAGGTCGATCCCCATGTCGGTGGAGAAGATCCCCAGAAAGCGATTCAGCGAGTTGTTGATGAGCTGGAGGACCATGGCGACCTCGCGCGTTCCCACTGGAGTGTGCTGGTTCCGAGTGACTCCATCCCATCCTCGGCGAGGAGGCGCGCCGGTCCGGACGCCTTCGCGGGTGCGCTGCGAGGATGGTGAGGAATCGTCACGGCACGCGACCCCCCCGGGTCGGGTGCGTGTCCACGGCTGCGGAGCGGACCCCACGCAGGGGTCGGCGGAGGAAGTGGATGGAGTTGCTTCCGTTGGCCGAGGACGCGCGCATTCTACGCGGCGAGGGAGGCGGAGGGAAACGCCTTCTGCCGCGGGTTCCGCCCCGGAGGCAGCCGGCGTCCGGGGGTGGGGGCGGAGAACCGAGGGGGTCGCGCGCCGCTTCGACGCCGGGGGTTGGGGGAGGCCGGGAGGTCGAGGCGGGAGGGAAGGAAATGAGAAGAGGTCCGCTCTCCGGTGGAGAGCGGACCTCTTGCAGGCTTCTTCACCCGAGGGTCGCGGGGATCACTCCCCGACGATCTCCTCCAGGTTCTTGATCGCCTTCTTCGGCCCCTTGTTGTACCAGGTCTGGGCGCTGTCGGTCGGCTTCTCAGCCCCGACGACCGTCTGGTCCTTGATCTTGGCTCCGACGAGCACGATGGCCGTCAGGAGGCAGACCGCGGAGAGGACGAGGAGGCTCGTGGCCAGCGGACTCGAGCTCTTCCGCTCGATGATCGGCTGATCGAACATGTTGCGTGTCTCCTCTCGATCAACCCGCGAGGCGGGTCGAGGCGCTCTGACCGGTCGAGATCTTCCGACCGCTGTCGGTGTAGAGGATCTTCGCGCCGCTCATGTCGTCGAGGATGGTCTCGACGCGCACCTTGCCGACATAGCTCCGACCGTCGTAGATCTCGAACTCATAGCCGACCTGCACGCCGTCGTCGCGGCCGACGGAGAGGACGATGACGCCCTCGCGCACGGCGACCACCTGGCCGTCGATCTTCGGGACACCAACCACGGTGCTGAAGTCAATGCCGCGGTGCTGGGCGGTCTCGATGAGGACCGCGAGGTCGTCGCGCTCGGCGGTGATCGTGGCGAGCTGCGCGCTCGCGTCCTCGAGCTCGGACGCCATGTTCTGGCGGTCGAGGACGGCGCGGTTCATGGCCGCGACGGCAGCCTTCTTGGCCTCCTCGGCATCCCCGGCCTGCTGGGTGAGGTCGTGGATCCGGTTCTCCTTGGTCTCGATCGTGTTCCGCGCGTCGGCGATCTGACCCTCGAGGAGCTCGATCCGAGCGCCGAAGGTGCTGATCTGCTTGTCCTTCTCACCGTTGGCGGTGCGGAGGTCGCGGACATTGTCCTCGAGCATGCGCTTCTCGGACTGGAGGTTCTCGACGTTGGCGGTGAGGCCATCGTTGCTGTTCTGGAGGCTGTCGATGGTGCCCTTCAGGTCCTTGGCCTGCTGGTCGGCGCGACCCTCGAGGTCGTCGAGCGCCTGCCCGGCGTCCTCGGCGGCCTGCTTCCATCCCTCTTGGACGGTGAACAGAGTCGAGACCGAGCCCAGGAAGAAGATAGCCAGGATCAGGTTGATCACCACGAAGGCCTTAGCGAGCCCACTCATGAGATTCGTCCTCCCCTCAGGGAAAATCGGAGGAGACACCTCGAAGGCGCCCTCCTACGGAACTCCGGCAGATCGAAACCTGCTCCACTTGCTCTCAAGATCGCTGATCGACGGGCTCCGCCCGCCGACTGCACCCCCCGAGCGGCCGATCCGATCGAGGGGGTCCCCGTAATCACCCCGCAGCGCACGAGCTTCGTGCCGTCCTTGTGGTGAACGATCGGACTCATTGTCCGCTCGGGTCGTTCTCCCCCCGCACAGCGCGCGATGGGGAACGCGAACCGGATTCGGCTTCCGAATTCGATCGTGGGTCAGGCCGGCCCGCGGGGGCGACGCGCCTCGGTTTACCCTACTCCGTGTCGGATGTGCAGGTTGCACAGCACTTTCCGGAGCCCAATTCCGAGGAGCGGCTCCCCGCCATGACCCAGGTCAGCCGACCTCGGTAGGGAAGCCTCCGCTGGCCCTGCCTTCGTCCCGGAGCCCCAGATCACGCGAGATGCGGACGGGGGAGGGGCGACAGCCAGTTGCCCAGAACATGAAATTATAGCGTCAGGGGACTTCCGGTCAACACTCGCGGACGGCTCCGGAGGGGGGAGGGCCCGGGGGAGGATCGATCCTCCCCGGCGGGATCGAGGCCGATCTCCTGTTCGGAGGTGTCCCCGATGGTACGATCCCGAGCCCGCGGCCTCCGCGGGCGGGCCGGCCTCCCGGCCAGGCAGCTCTGTCTTCGCAACTCTCTTTCCGGAAAGGGTTTCCGGGGATGTTCACGGGGATCATCGAGCGGGTCGGGACCCTCGCCAGCTGCGAGGATCGGTCAGGCGCGCGTCGGTGGGTCGTCGATCGCGGCCACGCGCCGGCGGACGATGGACCTCACGCGCCGTGGGGGGGGCTCGAGGTGGGGGAGAGCATCGCCGTGGACGGCTGCTGCCTCACCCTCGTGGAGCACGAGGGGACGACCCTCTCCTTCGACATCATCGAGGAGAGCCTCCGCTGCACCAATCTGGGTGGGCGGAGCCCCGGCGATGCGGTGAACCTCGAGAGGGCGCTGCGGATCGGCGACCGACTCGGCGGGCATCTCGTCACCGGCCATGTCGACGGGGTCGGGACGGTGGTCGAGGTGGTGAAGACCGGGGGGGAGACCCGGCTCACCGTGGAGGTCCCGCCGGGAAGCCCGGTCCGGGTGATCCACAAGGGCTCGATCACCATCGATGGAATCAGCCTCACCGTGGCCGCGACCGAGGGGAGCCGCTTCACGGTCGCGCTCATCCCGCACACACTCGAGATCACCAGCCTCTCCGAGCGCGGGGTCGGGGACACGGTCAATCTCGAGATGGATCAGATCGGTCGCTGGGTCGAGCGACTCCTTCTGGAGCGTGGCCAGCTGCAGGGAGGCGTGGCCAATGCCGATCCGGGAGCGTCGACGCCCGAAGAGACGAGTCGAGGAGGATCGAGTTGAGCGCACCTCGTGTCCGCATCGCGCCGAGCCCGACCGGGGACCCCCATGTCGGCACCGCCTATGTCGCCCTCTTCAACCGGACCTGGGCGACGCGCGAGGGGGGCAGCTTCCTCCTCCGCATCGACGACACCGATCGCTCCCGCTACCAGGCCTCTTCGGAGGAGCAGATCTTCCGGGCCCTCCGCTGGCTCGGCCTCGACTGGGATGAGGGCCCCGACATCGGAGGTCCTCATGCTCCCTACCGCCAGTCGGAGCGACAGGAGATGTACGCGGAGAAGATCCGCGAGCTGCTGGGCACCGGCGCGGCCTATCGCTGCTTCTGCACCCAGGAGCGGCTCTCGGCCCTTCGCGAGGAGCAGAACGCGCGCAAGGAGCGCCTCGGATACGACGGCCACTGCCGCTCGATTCCGATCGCGGATGGCGAGCGTCGGGCCGCGGCGGGGGAGACCCACGTCGTCCGCCTCCGGGTTCCGGAGGGGGGATCGACGACGTTTCGTGACGAGCTCCGCGGCCCGATCGAGGTGCGGAACGAGGAGATTGACGACCAGGTCCTGATGAAGTCGGACGGCTTCCCCACCTATCACCTCGCCAACGTCGTCGATGACATCGCGTTCGGTGTGACCGAGGTGGTGCGGGCGGAGGAGTGGCTGATCTCGACCCCGAAGCACGTCCTCCTCTACGCGGCCTTCGGGGCGACGCTGCCCCGGTTCTTCCATGTCCCGCTGCTGCGGAACCAGGACAAGAGCAAGATCTCCAAGCGGAAGAACCCCGTCTCCCTCGACTGGTACCGGGAACAGGGCTACCTCCCCGAGGCGCTCCTCAACTTCCTCGCCCTCATGGGGTGGGCGAGCCCGAGCGGGGAGGAGGTCTTCGATCGGGAGCACTTCGCCGAGCACTTCCGGTTGGAGGACATCTCCCTCGGGGCACCCATCTTCGATCTGGAGAAGCTCGACTGGCTGAACGGTCAGCATCTCCGCCGTCTGGACGCGGCCGAAATCACCGCCCGACTCGAGGCGGAGGGGATGATGCCGGAGGGCGCGGACGCCGAGGGCCTCCGCGTCATCCTCCCCGTCGTGCTGGAGCGCCTCCATCGCCTCCCGGATGTGGCGGAGAAGACGCGCTGGTTCTTCGGGGAGGCGGATCCCTACGAGGCCGCGGACCTGACCCCTCCGAAGGGGGATCTTCGCGATGTCCCCGCGACGCTGGGCCGGGCGGAGGAGTGCCTCCGGGGGGTCGATCCGTGGGAGCTCCCCGCGATCGAGGCCGCGCTCGAGGCCGCCCGCGCCGACCTCGGCGTCAAGAAGCCCCAGCTCTTCATGCCCTTGCGGATCGCCCTGACCGGCCGGAAGGACTCGCCCGGAATCTTCGAGGTGATGGAGGTCCTCGGTCGGGAGCGGAGCCTGGAGAGGATCGCCGCGGCTGCGCGGTGCGCCGGAGAGGCGGTCGACGCCTGACCTCGCTGCTCCGGCCCTCCGATCGCATCGACCTCCATGTCCACAGCTCACGCAGCGACGGCGTCGATGCGCCGATCATGCTGGCGCGAGCGCCCGTCTCGGTCCTCTCGATCTGCGACCACGACACCCTCCGTGCCTACGACGACCTCGCCGATGGAGGATGGTCGACCGGGACCCCCGGCAGCGCGGCCGCCCGCCCCTGCCTCCTCCCGGGTGTCGAGGTGACCGCGCGGCTCCCCGAGCGGGAGATCCACATCCTCGGCTACTTCCCCGATGGCCTCCGCCCCGGCTTCCGGGCCTGGATCGACGAGCGCGAGGCGGATCGGCGGGCCCGGGTCCGGGCGGGAGTCGCCGCGCTTCGCAATGACGGGATCCCGCTGCGCTGGGCGGACTTCGACGCGGAGGTGGCGGGCGGGGTGCCCTGCCGCTCCCATGTCGCGCGTTGTCTCGTCCGGATCGGCTGGCCGCGCAATCCCGAGACCCTGTACTCCGGCTTCATGAACCGCTCCCGCTTCGCGATGACGGAGGTGCGGACCGGCGAGGTGATCGCGGCGATTCGGGATGGCGGGGGGGTCGCCGTGTGGGCCCACCCGCCGGAAGCGGAGGTCGCGCGCCACGGAGCGAGGCTGGTGGAGGAAGGGCTCGCGGGGGTCGAAGTCTTCTCCCCGGCGGTACGGGGGCGTCGCCGCGAGGTCGCCCTCGAGCTCGCGCAGCGGCACGGCCTCCTGCTCTCGGGGGGGACCGACTCGCACGGCGGGGCCCGGAAGCGCCCCGGCTGGTATCGCGTCACCGCGGGCCAGGTCTCCTCGGAGCTTCTGCCGATGGCGGTCGGTGGGATGGCATGAGGCCGGGTGGGGTCAGGCCTTCAGCGAGGTCAGGAAGACATCGTTGTTCTCGAAGGAGCCGACTCTCTCGCTGAGGAGCTCCATTCCCTCGATCGGGTTCACGTTGGTGAGCACCCGTCGGAGCTTCCAGATCTGATCGATCTCCTCGGGGGAGTAGAGCTTCTCCTCCTTGCGGGTCCCGGAGAGGGTCACGTCGATCGCGGGGAAGACCCGGTGGTCGGCGAGCTTCCGGGAGAGGACCAGCTCCATGTTTCCGGTTCCCTTGAACTCCTCGAAGATCACCTCGTCCATCCGACTGCCGGTCTCGATCAGCGCGGTCGCGATGATCGTCAGGCTCCCGCCCCCCTCGACGTTCCGGGCGGCGCCGAAGATCGCCTTGGGCTTCTCGAGGGTCTTGGCGTCGACCCCTCCGGAGAGGGTCCGCCCGCTGTGGGCGGTCTCCAGGTTGTACGCGCGTCCGAGGCGGGTGAGGGAGTCGAGGAGGAGGACGACATCGCAGCCCGCCTCGAGGAGGCGGTGACAGCGGTGAAGGACCATCTCCGCGACCCGGACATGGTTCTTGGAGTTCTCGTCCGAGCTCGAGGCGTAGACCTCCGCGCGAACGCTCCGCTTCCAGTCGGTGACCTCCTCGGGCCGTTCGTCGACGAGGAGCGTTACGACCGCCACATCCGGATAGGTGTGGGTGATCGACTGGGCCATCTTCTGGAGGAGGACGGTCTTGCCGGTCCGCGGCGGCGCGACGATCAGGGAGCGCTGCCCACGACCGATCGGCGCGATGAGGTCCGCGAGGCGCATGCTCAGGTCGCCGTTGAGGCCGAGCTGGAACCGCTCGGTCGGATCGATGGAGGTGAGGTCCTTGTAGAACGGGCGGGACGGAACGTGCTGGGGGGGATCGCCGTCGACGGTGTGGATCTCATTGAGGGAGGGGCCGCGCCCCTTCGGCGCGCGATGCCCGCCGGTGGTCCCCACGATGTAGTGTCCCGAGCGGAGGCGATAGCGCTGGACGAGATGCTTCCCGACATGAACGTCGGTCGGCTGGATCCGGAAGCTGCGCTGGGAGTCCCGGAGGAAGCCGAAGCCCTGGTTGCCGATCTCCAGGATGCCCCGGACGAGCTCGGGCTTCATGCGCTCGCCGCGGCTTCCACCTCCACCCTCGGGGACCGAGAAGTCGCCGCGGGAGTCCCGCTGCTTCGGGCGACGGCGGGCCTGGTGGTCGACGCTGCCCCGCTTCACACCGCCGCGGTTGTCGCGCGAGCTTCGAGAGCGACGGTCTTCGCGTGAGTCCCGGCCCTCGCGCCCGGAGCTGCCCTCGCGACCGGCGCTGCCACCACGACGGGCGCTGCCACCGCGACCGGCGCTGCCACCGCGATTGGAGTCGCTGCGACTGCGGGAGCCACCGCCCGGTCGACGGCGGGAGCGACCCTCCTTGCGCTCGTCGGACTCGTCGCGGTCGCTCCGTCCCCCGCCGCTGCGGCGGCCACCGCTGCGGGAGCGGCCCTCGCCGGAGCCGCCCTCCCGCGCGCCCCCATCCCGGGAGCGCTCGGGGGATCCGTCCTCCTGGCGTCGACCACCGGAGCGTCGCCCGGAGCCCCCCCGCCGATTGCGAGAGGAGGAACGGCCGCTCGAGGACTCGCCGTTGTTGTGCGCGTTCAAGTCGAGACTCTCCTCGTACTGGTGCGGGGCCTGAGCCACGGCCCCGACGCTCCTCCCCGGGGATGGGGTGGATGGGGACCGAGGCACGCCCGGCTTGCGTCTTCCCCGGCGTTTCGGGTGACGCGGCTCGCGAACTGGGAAGTCGAGGGACCCGCCCCTTGGGGGTTCGGGCTCCCCGGTGATCGAGGGACGCCGCCCGCCTCCACGAAGCGGGGGGGGCGACTCATCACGGGATTAGTAGCGAGGACGACTCCACTCTGCCGGCCTTCCGCAGAGAGCGGGGGCTCGGGGGACGCCACGACGTCCGATCGTCCGATTCTCGGCGCGGTTCCGTCCGACACCGAAGCCGACCCAGGGGGCCGACCAAGTCTGAATCTCCCCCGGCGAGCTGGGTGCGTCGCGCTGCTGGGAAGCCCCCGCGTTGGGGGTCTCCGGAGGGCCGGGGACGCGGACCAGCCGCGGTGGGGCTCGGTCTGCGGCGCGAGAAGGCCGATCCTCCGAGGAGCCTCGCTCAGGCGAGCTCTCTCGACCTCTCCGAGGTCCGCATTCGGTCTGATGACCTGCGGGGGAAATTAGGCGATCTCGCGCGGGGAAAGGAAAAAGCGAGCGACCATCCGGAGAGTGGGCAGAGAGATCCGCGGCTCTCGCGGGGAGGTCGGATGGGGGCGATCCTTCGGGGGATCGCGGGGTTCGGGGTGAGGTCGCCTCGACCCTCGAACTGCCCCGGATTATAACGATGATCGGCAACGGTCCAAGGCATTCCACACCCCCTCCTCGGCGGTTTTCCGGAAGAAAGTCAGTCCGGAGCGTTGAGGGATCCCCGGGGGACCCGGAACGATCCAGCCCGGGGGGAGGAGTCTGACAGCCTCGAGAGTGAAGGGAGCCCGGATGTCTCCGTTGGCGGGTTGGGTGGTCACGATCCCGAGCGCCGCGATTCTGCGCGCCCACCTCTCCGAGGGACTCCCTGAAGCGGAGGGGGAGCCGGCCGTCCCGCTCCCCCGGGGAGGGGTGGAGCTCCGCCTCGATCTCTGGGAGGCGCCGCCGTCCTTTGAGGAGCTCCGCGCGCTCCCGTTGCCGGTCATCGTGACCTGGAAGGCCGCGCCCGGCGAGTCGGGGCGGGAGAGGGTCGAGTACCTGCGGACCCTGCTGCGGGGGATCGGGCGACAGCTCTGGGTCGACCTCGACTCCGAGGACGCCGTGGCGCTTCGGGAGCTCTCGCTGACCGCGCCGCGAGATGGGGCGGTCCGCGTCCTGCTCAGTCGACACCTCCGCGAGCCCCTCCCGGACATCTCTCTCGTCGGCATCGGGCGCGATCTCCTCCGCCCGGGAGCGGACGCGGGGAAGCTCGTTCTCGCGGACACCGAGGGGGCGTTTCTGCAGGCGGTGAGGATCTCCGAGAGGCTGGGCCGGGAGGAGCGCCCCTGCACGGTCTTCGCAGCGGGGGGGCGCGGGCGGCTCTCGCGCTTCGCGGCCGTCGCCCGCCCCGAGGGCTGGGCCTACGCTGCCGCCGCGGTCGGACCTCGGGTCGCCGCAGGGCAGCCGACCGGGGCGTCCATCCACCGGCGTCACGGAGGAGGACTTCCTCGCCTCGGAGAGGCGGGCGCGGAGCGCAGTGTGCTCCATCTCGTCGTCGGGGCGGAGGTCACCCGCTCGATCTCTCCCGGCTATCACAACCGAGGACTCCAAGGCGAGGCGCGGAGCGGTCGATGGCTCGACCTCTCGACCGGTGATCCCGGCGCGCTCCTCGCCGACTGGCCCGCGACCCTCCCTCCCATCGCCGGGCTTGCGGTCACCGCCCCGCACAAGGTCTGGGCCCGTTCGATCGGCCTCCCGGGGTCACCCGAGGAGGAGCTGCATCCGACCTGGAACACCCTGCGGCGGGACGGGAAGAGCTGGCGGGGCTGGAACACCGATGCACCGGCGCTCGCCGCGCTCCTCGCTCGGCGGGGCGTGCCGCGGGGGGACGGACCGGTGCTCCTGCTCGGAGCCGGCGGGACGGCGCGCGCATTCGCACCCTTCCTCGCGGGGAGGGGGTGGGAGGTCCAGGTCCTTCGTCGGGGGAGCGGTCCCCTGCCGCCCGATCTGCAGGGGGCGGGAGTGGAGGAGGTCGGGGCCGAGGCGATCCCCGCCGCGGCGGTGATCGTGAACACGACCGGTGAGGGGGGGCTCCTCCCCTGGCCCGTGGAGCGGTTCGAGGGGCGATGCGCGATCGAGCTCGTGTATCGCTCGCGGGCGACGGAGTTCCTCCGCCTCGCCGCGAGCCACGGCGCGGCGCTCGTCCCCGGAGTGGAGTTCTTCGCGGAGCAGGCGCGTCGGCAGGCGAGGATTCTCCACGGGACCGAGGAGTCGCCGGAGGTCGCCCTGGCCCGCGCGGAGGAAGCTCTCGCCGAGATGGAGCGAGACGAGGAGAGGGAGACCCTGGATGCCTGACCCCTTGCGCATCGCGGTGGCCACCTGCGCGGAGCTGCCGGAGCCGGATCCGGACGAGGTGCTCCTCCTCGCCGCGCTGGAAGGGCGAGGCCACGAGCCGGAGCTCATCGCCTGGGACCTCCCGGTGGAGGAGTGCGGAGTCCGTCGCTCCGCGGGGAGGGCGGTGGCGCTGGAGCGCTTCGATCTCTGCGTGATCCGGTCGACCTGGAACTACTTCGAGGAGCCGGAGCGCTTCCGCGCGTGGCTTCGGGAGGTGGCGGGGAGGACGGCGCTCTGGAACCCGCTGGAGACCTGTCTCGGCAACATCGACAAGCGCTACCTCCTGAGGCTCGAAGACCGGGGGGTCCCGATCGTGCCGACCTGGTTCATCGAGCGCGGTGAGCCCTTCGATCTCCGACGGCGGTGGGGGGAGGTCGACTGGGATGCGATCGTCGTGAAGCCCGTGATCTCTGCAGGCTCCTTCGAGACCCACCGCTTCGAGCGTGGTGCGCTCGAGGATGCGGTCGGGTTCCTCGGCGAGCGGAGAGACGAGCGCGCCTGGATGGTTCAGCGTTACGAGGCGAAGGTGGAGACGGTGGGGGAGTGCGCCATCGTATGCATCGGGGGCCAGGTGAGCCACGCGGTCCGAAAGACCCCCCGCTTCAGCGGGGATGACGAGAAGGTGAGCGCGGCCTTCCGCCCGAATGAACCGGGACGGTCGCTGGCCGCCGCGGTCCTCGCCGGCGTCGGGCCGACCCTGTACGCCCGGGTCGATGTGATCGAGGACGCGCAGGGGATGATGCGCCTCGCCGAACTGGAGCTGCTCGAGCCGAGCCTCTTCTTCCTCCAGTCTCCTCCCGGTCTCGAGGCGTTCCTCGATGCGCTGGAGGCGCGCGCCGAGGAAGCGCGGGCGACTCGTTGAGCCTGCCTCCCCCTCCCCCGGTCCTCGTTATCGGAACATCGTCGGGGATCGGACTGGCGGTGGTGGATGCGCTCCTCGCGCGGGGTGACCGCGTCATCGGGCTGAGTCGGAGTCCGAGCCCCCGTGCGGGGCGGCTCCTCGAGCCGGGTCCGGATGGAACCTGGACCGTCGGCGCGGAGTTCGGGGCCTGGAGCGATGAGGCCTCGAGCGATGCAGTCTCGAGCGTGGCGAGGGCTGGAGAAGACGGTGGCAAGGCTCCGGCACCGCCCGCGGATCACCATCACATCATCATCGATGTGACTTCGGATGCGTTTCGCCCGACGCTCGCAACGCTCCTGGATCAGGAGCCCGGGATTCGCACGGTGATCCACTGCGCCGGGGTCGGCTCGGGCTTCGATCCGGACGACTTCTCCGGCGAGCTCCGCTGCTTCCGCACGAACCTGCACTCCGTGGTCGAGCTCTGCGCGGAGGTGATGCCTCGATGGAGGTCGGCCGGAGGAGGCCATCTCGTCGTGCTCTCGAGCCTCGCGGATGGGTTCGTCGCGCCGGGATCACCGAGCTATGTCGCCTCGAAGATCGCGCTCTCACGCTACCTGCGCGGGCTCGGGCTTCGCCTGCGCAGGGATGGGATCTCAGTCACGAATGTCCGGTTCGGCTTCGTTGACACCAAGATGGCCAAGGCGCGGTGGAAGCCCCTCCAGTGGACGACGGAGCGAGCCGCGCGCACCGTCCTCCAGGTCCTCCGGCGGCCGGTCCCGGTCCGGAGTCGGCCGCGGACGATCGCCCTGCTCTGTCTGGGGGGAGAGTGGCTCCAGCGCCTGATCCTGGGGCTGGAGGCGCTCTTCGCCGGGAGGCGGAGCCCGGGGAGGCGTCCGGGGGGGCCCCGCAGCCCTGGCGCATCATAATATACCTTATCGGAACAACAGGGGGCGCGAGGAGCGGAGCAGGGGAGGAGCCCTCCAGGTAGCGCCCATGCGGGAATCTCCCACCTATCCCTGCATTCGAAGGGGCCTTATCATGGAGGGAAGATCGGGCGGGAACCTATTCTCCCCTCCGACGGGAAGCCCGGGTCATCGTGTGGGCTGGCTTCCTTCAGCATGGGTTGGATCAAAGAAGTACCGACGCTCTGCGCTCTTTCGCTCGAGGAGAAGCGCCCGGCGCTATTCCGGGTGCGCTGCACCTCCAGCGACCTCGCCGACTGGGGCTGAGCCCTGGCCGGAGGACGGCTCGGTTGCAGGTCGGAGGCCCCCTCCAGAGGAGGGTGGCGTGGACGGCTCCCGTACGGGGGGCCACGGGAGGGATTTCACATGTCGAAGCGTCTCATCACCTTTGCCGTACTCTGCTCCGCGCTCCTGCTTGCGAGCAGCGCGCAGGCACAGTACCTGCCGTTCTCCATCCTCTCCGATGGGGACCTGAATCCTCAGACCGGTGGCATCGTCGACAACGTCGCGCACCCGAGCCTGAGCCCCGGAGGGATCCTGGCCTTCGATGGCGACGATGAGGGGACCACCCTCGACGACTGGATCTGGGTGGGAGCCGGGATCGCGATCGTCTCCGGAGAGTCGGTGACGATCAACGGCGTGCCGAGCTCCGCCGTGGTCGACAACATCGACGACTTCTTCGAGCCGGGCCATGTGAACGATGCCGGCCAGGTCGTCTGGGATGGAGACCTGAACGGAACCGGAGCCGGGGGCGCGGATGACACCAACAACGACGAGGTCCTGATGCTCGGCCTCGATGTCCTCATGCAGGAGGGGACGGTCTACCCCACCATCGATCCGGTCGAGGATCCGGGTGAGTGGAACTCCACCTGCATCGACAGCGCGGGGACGGTCTACTGCGAAGTCGACCTGGACGGGGCCACGACCACCGATGAGGTGCTCGTGAGGATCGCGCCCGGCGCCGCCCCCCAGATCGTGGAGATGAATCTCTTCAGCGAGTTCCGCGAGGGTTCGACGATCGTGGGCGGCGCGCTGGACAGCCTCGTCTGGGACAGCATTGCCTTCACCGACACGATCTGGAACGCCAACGGGGACATGATCACCGACGGGAACCTCGACGAGGTGAACGGGGTGACGACGGCGGACGACGTCGTCCTCGTCCGCAAGCTGAACGGGGTCGATTACGAGCTGCTCGCCCGGGAGGGAGATGCCCTGATCCTGCCGAGCGGGTCCTCCGCGCTCCTCACCTCCTTCACCGATCCCCGGATCGCGGACAACGGCGACTGGGTGTGCGAGGCGGACACCGACGCAGCGACCACGGAGGACAACATCGTGCTCGCGAGCCTCGGCGGCGCCCCCGGGTACACGATCATCGCTCAGGAGGGAGAGGACATCTCCGCCGTCACCGGGATCACCGGGACCACCATGGGGCTGATCTCCGGAACGAACATCATCTCCTCGGGGGTGATCCTGATCCTCGCGAACGTCAACGACGACACCATCAACATCCCCCCGTACGACGAGGCCCTCTTCATGTGGGATGCGGGGACGCTCAGCATCGTCACGACCGATGAGGTCCCCGTGGCGAACGCGGCCGGCACGCTGGTCGACCTCGAGGGCGACAACGTGACGATGAACGATGCCGGGCAGATCGTCCTGGAGGCGGACAACGGCACGCTCGATGGGATCTACGAGCTCTCGATCCCCGCCGTGCTGCCGGTGACGAATGTCGCCTGCGGCCAGAACACCGGGAGCCTGACGGTCGATGTGTCCTGGGACGCGGCGCCGGGCCAGAGCTACGACGGCTTCAACATCTATCTGAACGGCGCCTTCGAGGCGACCGTGGCCGGGACGGCGAACGTCTACTCGACCGGTGCGCAGCCGGTGAACTCGATCGTCGCGCTCGAGGTCGAGGGGTTCGTCGGCTCCGACCTCGCCTCGCCGGTCCCCTGCAACACATTCGTCACGCTGCCCCGGGACTACACCCTCTGCAGCACTCCGGGCTCGGCGATCGACAGCACGCTGCCGCCGGCGGTCGATGTGATCACCTTCGCTCCGGATGTCTCGATCCGCGATGTCACCGTCTCGATCGACATCACCCACACCTTCCAGGCGGACCTGGACATCGACGTCTCCTCCCCGTTCGGGACGAATGTCGTCCTGACCACCGACAACGGTGGCGGGAACGACAACATCTCGACCACCTTCGCGGACTTCGGCGACCCGATCTCGGGGAACCTCAACGACTGGCTCTACACCCAGCCGGAGGGTCCGGGCTCGATGGCCGACTTCCAGTGTGAGACGAGCGGCGGAGACTGGACCCTGACCGTGGTGGATGATGCCGGTGGCGACGTCGGCACCCTCGACCAGTGGTGCGTGAACATCTACGAGGAGACCAACCCCGTCGTCATCGCGGACATCTGCTGTCCCCCCCCCAGCGACTTCGTGCTCGCCAGCGCCGGCGCCTGCGCGACCGGTGGCGTCCTGCTCGAGTGGACGAACAACTTCGCGTACGGATCCCTCGAGCTCGTTCGGGACGACGGCGTGAGCCCCGTCACGATCCCCCTCGGTCCGGCCGACAGCAGCTACGACGATGCCGGGGTGGTGGACGGGACGACCTACACCTACACCCTGCAATACACCTGCACCGGTGGCGGGACGGTCCTCGCCGGGCCCTCCGGCACCGTGGTCGCCGACTCCTCGTTCGTCCCCGAGGTCTCCAACCTCGTCGCGGATGTCCAGGTCTGCAACAACCTGGTCGAGCTTGGTTGGAGCACCGCCGGGGTGGCCTACGACACGCTCGAGGTCTACCGGGCCGGGGTCTTCCTCGCGGATGTGACCGGCCTCAGCACCTACACCGATACCGCGCCCCCGGCCGGGGCGGTGAGCTACTCGATCGTCGGCTCCTGCGGCACCGCTTCGCCCAGCGCCACGACGGTCAGCGTCGACTTCACCCTGCAGGGACCGTCCGGCCTCACGTGCACGACGGACACGCTCGCCTGCGATGGCATCGCGACCCTCACCTGGACCAACAACGATGCCTACGCCCAGATCGATGTCCTGATCGACGGACTCGCCGCCTCGACCCAGCCGCAGCCGACCGACACCACCCTCGTGACGGACACACTGTCGCCGGGGATCCACCTCGTCGAGGTGATCGGGTTCTGCGGAGGAAACGCGTCGCCGGCCGCCACCTGCTCGTTGGCGATCTTCGTCCCCCCTTCGGGAGAGACGGATGTCATTCTGGCCCTCGAGGGTCGTGAGACGACCACCGCCTATGATCCGGGTCTGGTCGACTCCGCCTCGGCGCTGCAGGCGGCGCTCGCGGCGAATGGCGTCTCCGCCTATGTCACGGCGCCGCCGACCGCGAGCGATCCTGACTTCACGACGCAGCTTCCCTGTGGCGTGGACCTCGGGACCTTCGAGCGGATCTGGGTCATGACGGGGACCTTCCCGAACGACTACCGGATCAGCGCGGCGGAGGGCGACTTCCTCGCCTCCCTCGCCGCGGTGAGTGGCGCGCACATCTACTTCGAGGGAGGGGACCACTGGGGCTTCGTGCACACCGCCTCCCTGCTCGACGAGCGGGACGGGATCGAGCCGGACACCGGCACCAATGTGGTGGACGGTGACGACTCCTTCACGCAGACGCTCGGTCTCGACTCCGGAAACGGCGTCAACGCGACCGTCGACTTCCCGCTCCCCGTCGACTACGCGCAGGACCAGACCGGGACCGACTTCACCGACCAGTTCGCCCTGACGGGAACCACCGCGGGCGTGGCGCTCGACCTCGAGGTCGCGAGCGCCGGTGCGATCTGGGTGAACTCCAATGACGGCATCCCGAACGCGACCGACCCGGATGAGCTCCTGCCGTACATCACCGCTGTCTTCGCCGCGAGCACGCTCGGGGGATCGATGATCTCTCACAGCTTCGAGTTCGGCGGATTCGGCACCGCGGCGGATCGGGAGCTCCTCGCCGGTCTGTATCTCGAAGCGTTCGGCTACATCAACGACCCCGGAGAGCTCTTCTTCCGTGGGGACACCAACAACGACACCACGGTGAACATCGCCGATGCGATCTACCTCCTCGGGGCCCTCTTCCCGGGTCCGGGCGGGCAGAACGTGCTCCAGTGCGACGATGCGGCGGATACCAACGATGATGGCACGATCAACATCGCGGACGCGATCGCGCTCCTGGGCTCGCTCTTCGGATCGCCTGCGATCCCGCTGCCGGCGCCGAACGTCGTGGGGGGCTGTGAGGTGGATCCGACCGACGGAGACCTGCTCGAGTGCCCGAACTTCTCCGGCTGCCCCTGATCCGCGGGGAAGGCCGAAACGAGCGGGGGGAGGGGAGCGATCGCTCCCCTCCCCCCGCTTCTCATTCCGCTCGGTCGAAAGGCCGCGCGATGCGGGTTCTTCAGACCCCGTGAGGCAGCCAGACGTTCTTCACTCGGGTGGATTGGCGGAGCAGCTCCTCCCCGAGCGCCCGGGGAGAGCGGGGATCGAAACCGGCGGGGCACCAGGTGCGCTTGAGGTTGCCGGCCGAGGCCCGCTCGATGTCCCCCACCCCGGCGGCCGCCCCGGCGTACCAGAGGGCGTCGACCGCATCATGCTCGGCGAGGCTGGGGACGATCTCCTCGTGGCGACCGGTGACGATGTTCCAGACGCCGGCTGGCACATCGGAGGTGTCGAGGACCTGGTAGAGGTCGGTCGCCGCGAGGGGCGACGACTCGCTGGGGACTGAGACGACGGTGTTTCCGGTCGCGACGAGGGGCGCGACGAGGGAGACCAGGCCGAGGAGAGGGTGTCGCTCCGTAGCGACGACCCCCACGACACCGATCGGCTCATGGAGGGCGAGGACCAGGCCTCGGATCGGCACCTCGTGGATCCGCCCGTCGTACTTGTCGCTCCACGCGGCCCACCAGGTGAGCCGATCGATCGCGGTCGCGACCTCCTCGACCGCTGCCTCCCGGGCGACTCCGGTCATCGCCGTGATGCGCCCGGCGAGCTCGTCGGCGCGGGGTCCCAGATTCTCGGCGAGGTACCAGAGGATCTGGGAGCGGAGGTGGGCGGACTTCCCTCCCCATCCCCGGGCGGCGTTGGCCGCCTCGACCGCGTTGCGGATATCCTTCCGGTTCCCCCGCCCCACTTCCCCCACCACGGCACCATCGGGTCCCCGGACCTCGAGGGAGTAGCCGCCATCCGGCCTCGCCTGCTTCCCACCGATGAAGAGCTTCGCGGTCCGATCGAGCCCCTCGCCGACGAGGGCGTCGCGCCCGACCTCGGTGAGGGTCCCTCCTGCGGGGCCGCACTCCGTCTCGTCCTCCCAGGGGGTGGCGGGCTGGAGGTAGGCGTGAAGGCCCTCGAGCCCTCCCTCCCGGCCGTAGCCCGACTCCCGCACGCCACCGAAGCCGGCCGCGGCGTCGAAGAGGTTCGTGCAGTTCACCCAGACGGTTCCGGCGTGGAGCTGTCGGGAGACATCCAGCGCGGTGTCGATGTCCTGACTCCAGACGCTCGCTGCGAGGCCGTACCGGGTGTGGTTCGCGAGGCGCACCGCCTCTGCGGGGGAGCGGAAGGTCATGGAGACGAGGACCGGGCCGAAGACCTCCTCCTGAGCGATCGAGGCGGCGGGGGAGATGTTCGGGAAGAGGGTGGGCGGGAACCAGTATCCGGCTTCGGGGAGGGGCTGCGGGGACTGCACGCAGGAGTGCCCCTCCGCCACCGCGGTCTCGCAGAGGTCGCGGACCCGCACGAGATGCTCCTCCTCGACCATCGCGCCGAGATCGACCGCCTTGTCGAGGGGGCTGCCGATCCGCAGCTTCTCCATGCGGGCGATCACCTTCCGGTGGAAGGCCTCGGCGATCGACTCGGCCACGAGGAGGCGGCTGCCGGCGCAGCAGACCTGCCCCTGATTGAACCAGATCGCATCGACGAGCCCCTCGACCGCCGAGTCGAGGTCGGCGTCATCGAAGACGATGAACGGGCTCTTTCCCCCGAGCTCGAGGGTCAGCCCCTTGCCGCTCCCGGCGATCTGACGCCGGATGATCCGGCCGACCTCGGTGGAGCCGGTGAAGGCGACCTTGTCGACATCCCCATGCCCGCTCACCGCGGCTCCGCAGCGGCCGTCTCCGGTCACCACGTTGACGACTCCGGGAGGGAGCCCCACCTGCTCGCAGAGCTCCGCGAAGAGGAGCGCGGTGAGCGAGGTCCACTCGGCCGGCTTGAGGACCACCGTGTTCCCCGCCGCGAGGGCGGGGGCCACCTTCCAGGAGAGCATCAGGAGGGGGAAGTTCCAGGGGATGACCTGCCCGCAGACCCCCCACGGCTTCGAGCCGGGGAGGGTCTCGTCGAGGAGCCGGGCCCAGCCCGCGTGGTGATGGAAGTGCCGGGCGACGAGGGGGACATCGATGTCCCGCGTCTCCCGGATCGGCTTCCCGTTGTCGAGGGTCTCGAGGGTGGCGAAGAGGCGCGAGTTCTTCTGGATCCCCCGGGAGAGGGCGTAGAGGTGCCGGGAGCGCGCCGCGGGTCCGAGGTCCCACCACAGGGGGGCCGCCCGCCGCGCGGCCGCGACCGCTCGATCGACGTCGGACTCCGTGGCCTGGGTGATGGAGGTCAGGGTCTCCCCGGTCGCGGGGTTCCGGGTCGGGAAGGTCTCGCGCCCCGCCGGGGTCTCGAAGGCGCCGTCGATGAAGAGCGGCATGGCATCGCCCCACCGGGCGATCCAGGAGCGGGCGTCCTCGTCGGACTCCGGGGCGGGGCCGTAGTCGAGGGACTCCAGGATGCTGCGCGGGTCGGACACGGTGGCTCCTATCCCATCGGGTGGTGATGCCGGGCGGAGTAGCGGCCGGTCGCGTGAAACTCCAGCTGTCGTTCGAGATCGGCGAGGAGGCTCGATGCCCCGATCCGGAAGCGGTCGGGGCGGCAGGACTCGACCCCCAGCTCCTCCTTCACGAGGAGGAGGAACGCGATCGCATCCTTGGCGGTCGAGATCCCCCCCGCCGGCTTGAAGCCGGCGAGGTGCCCCGTCCGCTCGGCGTGCTCGCGGATCGCCCGCAGCATGACGAGGGCGACGGGGAGGGTCGCGTTGACGCTCTCCTTGCCGGTCGAGGTCTTGATGAAGTCGGACCCGGCGGCGAGACAGACCCGGCTGGCGCGCCCGACCTGGGCGAGGGTCGCGAGCTCCCCGGTGGCGAGGATCGACTTGAGGTGGACCTCGGGGCCGCACGCCTCGCGGAAGTCGCGGACCTCCGCGTAGAGCCGCTCCCAGTCGCCGTTGAGGACATGGGGGCGGGAGACGACGATGTCGATCTCCTGCGCGCCGGCGGTGACCGAGGCGCGGATCTGCTCGAGCTTCTGATCATGAGGGATCTGACCCGCCGGGAAGCCGGTCGAGACGGCGCAGATCGAGACGGGCGCCTCCCCGACCGCCTCGACCGCGATCGGGACGAGGTTGTGGTAGACGCAGACCGCGGCGCAATGCAGGTCGAGGGGGAGGCCGTGCGCCTCGAGAATGTCGAGTCGGAGAGGGCGCATCGCCTTCGCCGCGAGGCGGCGGACGGTGCCGGTCGTGTCATCCCCGGCGAGGGTGGTGAGATCGATGACCGAGATCGCGTGGGCGAGCCACCCGATCTGCCAGGCCTTCTTGACGGTCCGCCGACCGGTCGAGGTCGCCGCCCTCCGCTCCGTGGCCGAGCGGTTCACCCTGGCGGAGAGCACCCAGTCGAGGTCGAGGTCGCAGCCGGGATTCAGCAAGGGGTCTCTCCTCAGCTCGCGCCCGGGGCGTCCTTCACCCCGGAGGCGGCCTCAGTATAGGGGCAGGCAGCGTGATGCTGGGAGCCGATCTCCTGCAGGAGAGGCTTCACGCCGGCGCACTCCTCCCGGGCGATCGGGCACCGGGTGCGGAACCCGCAGCCGGTCGGCTTCGAGAGCGGGGTCGGGATGTCCCCCTGCAGGACGATGCGATCGGGGCGGGTGCGCTCCGGATCCGCCTGGGGCACCGCCGAGAAGAGCGCTCGCGTGTAGGGATGGCGGGGATCGCGGTAGATGTCCTCCGCCTCGCCGAGTTCGGCGATGTCCCCGAGGTACATCACCGCGATGCGGTCGCTCACGTGGTAGACGATCCCGATGTCGTGGGCGATGAAGATGTAGGTCAGCCCGAACTCGTCCTGCAGGTCCTCCATGAGGTTCACGACCTGGGCCTGCACCGAGACATCGAGCGCGCTGACCGGCTCATCCGCGATGACGACACGGGGGTTCGTGGAGAGGGCCCGGGCGAGACCGATCCGCTGTCGCTGTCCACCGGAGAACTCATGGGGGTAGCGGGCGGCGTAGCTCGACTGCAGCCCGACGCGGTCGAGGAGCTCGTGGACCCGCTTTCGGCGCTCCCGCTTGTCGAGGTCGGTGTGGAGCGCGAGGGGCCCGCCGACGATCTGCTCGACCGTCATGCGGGGGTTCAGCGAGCTGAACGGGTCCTGGAAGACCATCTGGATCTCGGCCCGGAACGGATGCATCTCCCGGCGGGAGAGGCCGTTCAGGTCCACGGTCCGTCCATCCCGGGTCGTGTAGAGGATCTCGCCGCCGAGGTCCACATCCGGGGAGGTGGCCCGCAGCAGGTTGATCACGGCCCGCCCGACGGTGGTCTTCCCCGAGCCGGACTCCCCCACCAGGCCGAGGGTCTCGCCCTCGTTGACATCGAAGGTCACGCCGTCCACGGCCCGGACCTCCGCGACCTTGTGGCGGAGGACCCCGCCGAAGACGGGGAAGCGGACGGAGAGATCGCGGATCTGGAGGATCGGCTCGCTCACGACAGCTCCTCCGCGAAGTGACAGCGGACCTCGTGACCGTCGGCGAGGGTGCGGAGCTGCGGCTCCTCCTGGAGACAGCGGTCCTGGACGTGCTCGCAGCGGTTGCAGAACTTGCAGCCCGCCGGGAAGTCGAAGATGCTCGGCACGTTGCCGGGGATGGCGAAGAGCCGCTTCCCCTTGTTCTCCTCGCGGGGGATGCTCGCGAGGAGCCCCCGGGTGTAGGGGTGCAGCGGGTTGCGGAAGATCTCCCCGATCGTCGCGATCTCCTGAATCAGCCCCCCGTACATGACGATGACCCGATCGCACATCTCCGCGATGACCGCGAGGTCGTGGGTGATGAGGAGGATCGAGGCGCCCTCGCGCTCCTCCTGCATCTGGACCATCAGCTCGAGGATCTGGGCCTGGATCGTCACATCGAGGGCGGTGGTCGGCTCGTCGGCGATGAGGAGGGCCGGTCGGCAGATCAGGGCCATCGCGATCATCACGCGCTGCCGCATGCCCCCCGAGAACTGGTGGGGATAGTCCTTGAGGCGGCGGCGGGCGTCGGGGATCCCGACCGCGGTCAGGACCTCCACCGCGCGATCGACCGCGGCGGCGCGGTCGAGCCCCTCGTGGAGCATCACCGGCTCCGTGACCTGCTTCTCGATGGTGAAGACGGGGTTCAGGCTCGTCATCGGCTCCTGGAAGATCATGGCGATCTCCCGGCCGCGGATCGTCCGCATCTCCTCGTAGCTCAGGTCGAGGAGGTTGCGCCCGCCGAAGCGGATCTCGCCGGAGGCGATCCGTCCCGGGGGGTCGGGGATGAGGCGCAGGATCGACAGGCTCGTCACCGACTTCCCGGAGCCGGACTCCCCCACGATCCCCAGCACCTCGCCTGGCCTGACATCGAAGCTGACGCCGCCCACCGCCTTCGCGATGCGCTTCTCGACGTGAAACTCGGTGTGGAGGTCGAGGACCTCGAGGAGGGGGCGGTTCTCATCGGCCATGGGTCACCTCAACCTCGAGAAGACCTTGGGGTCGAACGCCTCCCGGATCGCCTCTCCGATGAAGACGACCATGAGGAGCGTCAGGAGGAGGGCACCGATCGGGCTGACGACGAGGTGGTAGTCCCCCGCGGTGAGGGAGTCGAGGCCCTGGGACATCAGCTCGCCCCAGCTCGGGGTGGGCGCGGGGAGACCGAGCCCGAGGAAGTCGAGGGCCACGATCGAGTTCATCGCCCCGACGAGGGCGAAGGGCGCGAAGCTGATGATCGGAGTGAGGGCGTTGGGGAGGATGTGCGAGAACATGATCGAGGTGCGCGACTCCCCCTGGGCGATCGCCGCGCTGACATAGTCGCGCGCCTTCTCCCGGTAGAACTCACCGCGCATGTAGAAGGAGATCCCCACCCAAGAGAAGATCGCGACGAGGAACACCAGGAGACCGAGGCTCGGCTGGAGGATGTTCGAGATGATCATCACCGTGTAGAGGAAGGGCAGGGAGGCCCAGATCTCCACCAGCCGCTGACCGTAGATGTCCACCCGACCCCCGAAGAAGCCGAAGACCGAGCCGACCGCGACCCCGAGCAGGTACGAGATCCCGACGACGCCCAGCCCGAAGGTCAGGGAGTACCAGAAGCCGTAGACGAGGCGGGAGAAGACGTCGCGCCCCCGGTTGTCGGTGCCGAGCCAGTGCTGGGCCGAGGGCTTGTGCGGCGGGGGGCCGTCGAGCTCCTCGAGGAGGTTCTCGATCGGTCCGAACTCGTAGATGGGCATGAGCACCCAGGTGTCGGGGTCGTCATCCTCGGCGAGGGTGCGGTCGAGGAGGCGGTAGTTCGCCTCCCCGATCCGGCGCTGGCCGAACTCCTTCGCCTCGTGGAAGTTCCCGAAGGCGGGGAAGTGGAGCTCCCCGTCGTACTTCACCACGAGGGCCTTTTCGCTCACCAGCAGGTGGGAGAAGAAGCTGAGTCCGTAGAGGCTGAAGAGGACGATGAAGCTGAACCACCCGCGGCGAATGCTCCGGAACCGACGGAAGCGGCGACGCAGGACCGACTCCGACTTCGGCGGAGCGGACGGGGCGTCCGGGGTGGGCTCGACGCTGGCGGGGTCTGCGCTCATCCGACTCCTACTTGAACCGGATCCGAGGATCGAAGACCACGTAGAGCACATCGCTCAGGATGTTCCCGGTGAGGATCAGGGCGGTGTTGATGACGAGGATGCCCATGACCACCGCGTAGTCCCGGTCGATGATGCTCGAGAAGCCGAGGTAGCCGATCCCGTCGATGTTGAAGACCTTCTCGATGAGGTAGCTCCCGGCCATGATCAGGCCGAGCGCGTGCCCGAGCCCGGTGCAGATCGGGATGAGCGAGTTGCGCAGGGCGTGGACGAAGATCACCTTGTTGCTCGGCAGCCCCTTGGCGAACGCGGTCCGGACGTAGTCCTGGCCGAGGTTCTCCATCAGGGAGTTCTTCATCAGGATCGTGAGGGTCGCGAAGCTCCCCGCCGCGTAAGCGAGGACCGGGAGGAAGGTGTGCTCCAGCTGGTCCGCGACTCGTCCGGCGAAGCTGAGCTCCTCCCAGTTCGGTGAGCGGAACCCGCCGAGCGGAAACCAGTCGAGCTCGGCGCCGAAGAGGAGGAGCAGGAGCAGACCGAGGGCCCAGCCGGGGATGGAGTACCCCAGGAAGACCACGAAGCTGCTCGTCAGGTCGAAGCGGGACGTATGTCGGATCGCCTTGAAGACCCCGAGGGGTATGCAGACGCAGTAGGCGAGCAGGAAGCCGATCAGCCCGAAGTACATGCTCACGGGGAAGCGGCTGGTGATCAGCTCGAGGACGGGGACGTTGTACTTGAACGACTTCCCCAGATCGAGGGTGACGAGGTCCCCGAGCCAGAGGAAGTAGGCGTGGACGATCGACTTGTCGAGGTGGTAGTGCTCCTTGAGGCTCGCGAGCGCGGCCTCGGGGATGTCGACGCTCGACTCGAGCCCGGAGGCGGACCCGCCGGCCTCACCCCCCGCCCCTCCCATGCGGACCTGCATGATCATCTGGTCCACCGGTCCCCCGGGCACGAACCGGGTGATCGTGAACACGAGGAGAGTGATCCCGAGGAAGGTCGGGATCATCAGCAGCGCGCGTCGGGCGAAGTAGGCTCCCACCGGTGCTCCGCGCTCCTCAGTTCGACTCGAGCTGGGCCTGCTGGGCGTTCCAGGCGGGCCAGAAGTGGTTCTCGAGCGGGGGGACCGGGAGGGTGATCGAGGAATCCTGGCGCGCCTCGGCGAGGCGCGCCTCCTTCGCGGGGTCGACCCACATCAGGTAGACCATCTCCTGGCTGTCCTCGTAGACGCGGCTGGTCCCCCACTTCGGCCAGGAGAACTTGTTCGCGCAGATGAACCGCTGCGCGGGCTTGTACCAACCGAGGGCGTAGGGGTGCGCGGCGAAGATGATGCCGTCCATCTCCTTGATGAGCTGGCGGCGCCGCTGCACGTCGTACTCCTCGTCGTAGAGCTTCAGCAGCTCATCGACGCGGGCATCCTTGAAGGCGGTGACGTTGTTGTTGTTCGGCTGGTCGGCGAGGGTGCTCTTCCAGGAGGTCTCCGGGTTCGGCGTGACGAGCGCGCCCCAGTTCATCATCGCGGCGTCGTACTGCTTCTCCTGGAGGTTCTTCCAGAAGGTGGAGGGCGTGAGGATCTTGAGGTTGCACTTCACCCCGAGCTTCTTCATCGACTCCTGGATGATGGTCAGGAACGTCTCGCTCCCCTTGCTCCGGTACATGAGGTCGAACTCCAGGACCGCGCCGTCCTTCTCAAGGTAGCCGTCCCCGTTCCGCTCCGACCAGCCCGCCTCGGAGAGCAGCTCCTGCGCGGCGAACTCGTCGTAGGCGACCATGGGGTTGTTCTCGTTCCCGTAGGTCGCTCCCTGCCAGTAGCTGTTGAGGGGGGCGTACTCATCGTAGAAGAGCTTGTCGATCATCAGCTCGCGGTTGAAGAGGTGGGACATCGCCTTGCGGATGCGCACATCCGTGAACGGCTCCCGCTGCATGTTCATCGCGAGCCCGGAGGTGCCGATCGGCGCGTCGTTGAAGACCTTCATCCGGACGATGTGGCCCTTCTTGCAGACCTCCTCCTCGGGGAGATCGTTCGCGAACCACTTCGCCTTGGAGATGACGTAGTAGTCGAGCTCGCCCGCCTTCGTCTTCTCGTAGACGAGGACGTCCTCCTTGACGACCTCGAAGCGCAGCTTGTCGATGTTGTTCATCCCCACCCACGCGGGGTTGTTCGCATCCCAGTATTCGGGGTTGCGGGTCAGGGTCACCGACTGGTTCATCACCACGTCGTCCGGCTCGACCTTGTAGGGCCCGCAGAAGCGGGGGTAGCTGAACTGGAAGCGATCGAGGAACTCGGTGCCCGACATCCCTCCGATGTCCTCGCGGCAGAGGATGACCATGCCGGAGGCGTAGAGGAAGTTGCGCCAGTTCTCCTGGCTGCAGCGGATCTCGAGGATGTAGTCGGAGACCTTCACGGGGGTGAACTTGCCGAAGACGATCTGATTGCTGGGGAAGAGGATCGACTCGTCCATCCAGAGGCGATGGCTCTCGAGATAGTCGTCGACGGTGACCGAGGTGCCGTCGCTCCACTTCGCGGCCGGGTTCAGCCGGAACCGGTAGGTCATCTTGTCGTCGGAGATCTGCCAGTGTGTGGCGAGGCCCGGGATGAACTCCAGGGTGACCGGGTGCTGGCCGACGAGCGCGGGGAAGCAGAGATCCCGCACGAGGTAGTTGAGGCTCGAGTTCCAGTTCTGCCCCCCCATGCGGAGGGTGGCGGGCCAGTCGGTGATCGCCTGGGAGAGGCTCCCCCCCTTGACCGCGTCGGCGGAGCCGATGGCGAGGAACTCGGTGTTCGTCTCCCACCCGTCCCCGGTGAAGCCGGGGCCGCCGTCGGCGGCGGAGATGGAGGGGTTCCCCGCGGAGAGGTCGTACTCGTACCTCACGGTCGGAATCGAGAGGTCGTACTCGTACCTCACGGTCGGAATCGAGAGGTCGTTGGTCGGCTTCTGGGCATCTCCGGCGGTCTCCGTGCCGGCGCCGGACGGGGCGGTCGGTTCGCTCTGGGAGCAACCGATGGCGAGGAGGAGGACGAGGGGCGAGAGGGCGAGCAACGCTCGATTCATGGCGGAACTCCTTCGGAGCGGGGCAGCCGGAGGGAGGAGCATCGGGGCGGAGGGATGGCCGCCAACGAGCGAGGGCCGCGACCGCTGCGCGGCGCGGCCCCTCGGCGGACGAACTCGACGGAAGCGTCGGAGCGGAAGCCCCGGTCTACTTCTTGTCTTCGTCCTTCTTCTTCTTGGTCTTCCCGCGCTTCTTGATCTTCATGATGCGGGTCTTGCGCAGGCCGTAGGGGCTCTGCCCCTCCTCGAAGTCGCCTTGGCGCTCGAGCTGGAGGATCCGCTCGTAGCGGGTCAGGACGTTCCGGCTCCGGGTGAGGGAGTCGCCTGACCGCAGGGTCTTGTGTACCGACATCGTGCTCGTCACTTCCGTTCGAGAGGAGCGGAGCTCCCCGGTCCGAACCGCCGGAGGGGCGGGGCAGGACTCGGAGAGACCTTCGGACGCGATCGTCCCATCCTGTGAGAACGGGGGAGGATAGCGAGGGGGGGAGTCCGCGGCAAGCGCTTCGGGGCGGCCGAATGGGGCTTCTATCCCCCTTCCGGGGGGTTCTGACGGGTCTCCAGCCAAATCCGCCAATCGTCGGGGATGAACGGCAGATCCTCACCGGTGAGGCGTCGGACGGCGAGGTAGGCCTGGAATCGGACATTCGGGTCGACCCCGGCATCGCCGAGGGTCGCGACCAGATCGGTGGACCACTCGGCATCGCCGAGATCGGCGCAGCGCTGGGCGGCGGCGAGCTGGACCCAGACCTCGTCATCATCCTGCAGGAGCTCCCGCAGCGCCGCTCGTCGCTCCTCCTCGGGGAGCTCGCCGATCGACTCGATCGCCACGAGCCGGACGAGGGAGCCGGGATCGATGAGCCCCTGGCGGAGGATTCCGATCGCGCCCGGGAGTCCGCCCGCGACCGCGACCGAGAGCATCTCGGCCCGGACCGTCGGGTTCGGCTCCCCGGAGAACCGCTCCAGGATGTGGGCGTCCAGGCGCTCCCGCACCGCGGGGTCGGTCTGCTTCAAGCCGCCTCGGCGCGCCCGGACGGAGAGCTCGCTGAAGGCCATCTGGCGATCACTGCGCCCTCCGTCCTCGGCGAGGCGGAGCAGCCGCGCTTCCGGTCCGGCGCAGCCGACGCCGGAGAGGGCGGTGAGCGCGATGCCGAGGAGGGCGCCGAGCCGGAGGAGGCGGGGCCTGCAATCCCGAAGGGGGGCCTCCTCCGCTGCGCGGGGGCGGGCCTCGGAACCGGGAGCGCGCGCGGCGGGCGGGCCGAGTGTCGGGGGGGTCATCGATGCCTCCTTCCGGGCCGGAGGATAGCGACTCCGCTCGCCGGGGGGAAAGGAACCTCGGGGAGACCTCGGCCCCGCGGGTCGACCGATGGACAAGGCGAGCCGAGCCGCGCATCCTCTCGCCGGAGGGGAGGCGGAGGATGAGCGGGAAGTCGAAGAGCGTGCTCGCCGGGACCGCCGTCGCCCTCCTCGCTCTCGCGGTCCTCGGACCGCCGGGGCGAACGGTCCCGTCGGGGACGGTCGTGGTCGGGCTCGGGGGGGATCCTTCGAGCCTCGACCCGGGGCGGGTGACGAGCGTCCGTGATGGGCGGCTGGTGCGCGCGCTCTTCGAAGGGCTCACGGTCGCGGACGAGGAGACCCTCGCGCCCCTCCCCGGCTGCGCCGCCACCTGGAGCGTCTCCCCCGACCAGCGGGTCTGGAGCTTCGAGCTCGTCGAGGGGCTCCGTTGGTCGAACGGAGACCTCCTCGTCGCCGAGGACTTCCGCCGCTCCTGGCTTCGCCTCCTCGACCCACGGGAGGGCTGCCCGTACGCTCATCTCCTCTGGTGCATCGAGGGGGCGCGCGCCTACTCGGAGGGGCGAGGAGATCGGGAGGCGGTCGGGATCGCCACGCCGACCCCGACGCGCCTCGTCGTCCGCCTCGAGACGCCGCTCCCCCACTTCCTCGCGCTCACGAGCTCCTTCCCCCTCGTGCCGGTGCACGGCCCGAGCGTCGAGGCCTCCGCGGGCTCGGCGCTGACCGCGCCGTCCCGCCTCGTCTCGAACGGACCCTACCGCCTCGTCGAGCGGTCGCTCCGGGAGCGGGTCGCCGTGGAGAGGAACCCCCACTCCCACCGAGCGGCGGAGGTGGCGGTGCCGCGGATCGAGTACCTCGCCACCGAGTCGGCGACGACGACCCTGAACCTGTTCCTCTCCGGCGAGGTGCACTGGGCGACCGCCGTCCCGACGACGATCCTGACTCGTCTCGTCGAGGACCCCCGCCTCGCCGACGCGTGCACCCCGCGTCCTCACCTCGAGTCCGCGTTCTACCGCGTCAACGTGACGCGTCCACCCTTCGACGACCCGCGGGTGCGTCGGGCGCTGTCCCTCGCGATCGACCGTCGCGTCCTCTGTCAGGAGATCACCCGTTGCGGCGAGCAGCCGGCCGCGACCTTCGTGCCGTGGCCCGCTCCCGCCCTCGCGGTCCTCGCGCCCGGGGCCACGCCGCCCTTCCCCGAGTACGATCGCTCGGTCGCCCCGGCCAGCGGGGGCGCGCGCCACGCCAGCGAGGTCGCCCCCGAGGACTGGGGCGGGCTCCTGCATGACCCGGAGCGCGCGCGCGCGCTGCTCGCGGAGGCGGGCTTCCGCGTCCCGGGCCGGCGTGAGGGCGCGGAGCTCCCCGGCTTCGAGATCCACTACAGCGCGTCCCCCCTCCATCAGCGGGTCGCCGAGTGGCTGCAGGAGCGTTGGCGGGAGGAGCTCGGCCTGGAGGTGCGGCTGCGGCGCAGCGAAGGGAAGAGCGCGATCGCGGAGCAGCGTCGCCTCGATTACGACGTCTCCCGTTCCTCTTGGGTGGCGGACTACCTCGACCCGATGACCTTCCTCGAGATCTTCCACTCCTCCGCGGGGCCGAATCGCACCGGCTGGGCGGATGCGGAGTACGACCGCTGCATCGAGGAGGCGGGGCGGAAGCCGGGGGGCGAGGAGCGGAATCGCCTCCTCGCCGCGGCGGAGCGGATCCTGCTCGAGCGGGGGCCGATCATCCCGCTCTGGTACGGGGTCACGACGACCTTCGTCTCGCCCCGGCTCGAGGGGCTCGGCGCGAACGCCCTCGACCAGCAGTGGCCGGCGCGCTTCCGGTGGACGGAGGAGCGACCGTGACCGGGATCGTCGCGCGTCGCTTCCTCTGGCTGGTGCTCACCCTCTGGGCGGTGTTCACCGTCACCTTCTTCCTGATGCGGGCGGTCCCCGGCGGACCGTTCTCCACCGAGAGGAAGCTGCCGGAGATCACCGAGCGGGCGATCGCCGCCAAGTACCGCCTCGATGACCCCCTCCTCAGCCAGTATCGGGATCACCTCGGAGCCGCCCTGCGCGGGGACCTCGGGCCGAGCTTCTCCCAGCTCGACTATCGCGTGGGCGCGGTCATCGCGGAGGGGCTGCCGAAGTCTCTCCTCCTCGGAGGGGTCTCCCTCCTCCTCGCCCTGTTCCTCGGAGGCATGGCCGGATGGGCATCGGCCCTGCGGCCGCGCTCGCTCCTCGACACCTTCGTCATGGGGACCAGCTCGCTCGGGCTCGCGCTGCCGAACTTCGTCATCGCGAGCCTGCTCGTGATGGGGGTCGCGTTCCCTCTCTCGGCGATCCCCGTCGCGGGCTGGGGCGGCGCCCGGCACCTGATCCTCCCCTCCCTCTGCCTCTCTCTCCCCTACGCGGCGTCGATCGCCCGCCTCCTGCGGACGGGGCTCCTCGAGGCCTGCAGCGAGGACTGGTTCCGGACCGCGCGGGCGAAGGGGTGGTCGAGAGGAGAGGCGCTGCGTCGACACGCCCTGCGTCCCGGCTCCATCGCCGTGGTGAGCTACCTGGGGCCGGCGGCGGCGGGGATCCTCACCGGCTCCCTCGTGATCGAGCAGGTCTTCGCGATCCCGGGGGTCGGCAGCCACTTCGTCCAGGCCGCCCTCGACCGGGACTACCCCCTCGCCATGGGAGTCGTCCTCCTCTACTCCCTCCTCGTCGGGACCTTCAACCTCGTCGCGGACCTCGCGGTGCTCGCGATCGACCCTCGGGGTGCGAATGCGTCGGGGGGTGCGGAGTGAAGCCCCTCGAAGGTCCCGCGCGCGCGGCCCGGTCCGCGGGGCGCTCCCCGAACGCCCGGGCGCTCGGGCGGCTGATGGGACGGAGGACCACGCGGCTCGCGCTCCTCTTCCTCGCCGGGCTGGTCCTCATCTCGGCCGCCGCGCCGCTCCTCCCCCTCGCCTCCCCGGCCGAGACCCATCCGGAGTGGGCGCTCGCGCCGCCGGGCGCGGGGGACGATGGCGCTCCGACGGCGCTCTGCGGCCGGGACGCCCTCGGGCGGGACCTCCTCTCCCGGATCGTCTGGGGGGCGAGGATCTCCCTGCTCACCGCCTTCGCCGCCTCCTTCGTCAGCCTGGCGATCGGCGTGACCTGGGGAGCGATGGCGGCGTGGGTCGGGGGATGGGTCGATGAGCTGATGATGCGGATCGTCGACCTCCTCTTCTCGATCCCGTTCATCTTCCTCGTGATCTTCCTCGGGACCCTCGCGCGAGGGTGGGGGTTCACCGGCACGGCGGCGAACCTCGTCGTCTTCCTCGTGACCCTGGGGCTCGCGTACTGGCTCACGATGGCGCGGGTGGTCCATGGTCAGGTCGTGGTCTGGAGGGGGCGGGAGTCGGTGCAGGCGGCGCGCGCGCTCGGGGCGCGACGGGGAGCGATCCTCGTCCGGCACCTCCTCCCCAATCTGGTGCCGGTCGTCATCGTCACGCTGACCCTGACGATCCCGCGGATCCTCCTGGTCGAGGCCTTCCTCAGCTATCTCGGGCTGGGTGTGCAGGCGCCGCACGTGAGCTGGGGGATCCTCGCGCGGGACGCGGTCGAGGTGCTCACCCCAATCGCCACCCCGTGGTGGCTCGTGCTCTTCCCCTCCCTCGCCATCGTCACGACGCTCTCCGTCCTCCAATACCTCGGGGACGCGGTTCGGGACGCCTGGTCTCCGAAGGAGAGCTACTGAGGGAGGGGGGGATCGGCCGGAATCAGGCCCGCATCTTCGGGTCGAAGGCGTCCCGGAGCCCGTCTCCGAAGAGGTTGAAGCCGAGCACGGTGATGCTGATCGTGAGGCCGGGGAGGATCCCCATCCACGGCATGATCGTCCACAGCTCCTTGGAGTCGACGAGCATCCGCCCCCAGGACGGAGCCGGCGGGGGGAGACCGATCCCGAGGAAGCTGAGGCCCGCCTCACCGAGGATGTTCCCGGCGATCATCAGGGTGGCGAGCACGACGATCGGGCCCATGCAGTTCGGCAGGATGTGCCGGAGCAGCACCTGGCTGCTGCTCTGGCCGAGGGCCTGCGCGGCGAGGACGTATTCGGAGCCGCGCAGGGAGATCACCTGACCGCGGACGATGCGCGCGACCCCCGGCCAACCGACGAGGCCGAGGGCGGAGAAGATGATCCACTCCTTCGGCTTCTCCGAGATGGCGAGGATGCCGATCGCGAGGAGCAGGCTGGGGATCGCGAAGAAGGTGTCGGTGATCCTCGAGATCACCCAGTCGGTCACCCCGGAAAAGTAGCCGGCGAGGGCCCCCAGGAGGACGCCGATGAAGACCGCCACGGCGGTCCCGAACACGCCCACGCGCAGGGAGATCCCGGCGCCGTAGATCAGGCGGGAGAGGACATCCCGACCGATCTCGTCCGTGCCCAGGGGGTGCTCCGGATTCACGAAGGGGGCGACCTGGTAGGAGTCCGCATCGCGGAACTGCTCGATCGGATCGTGCGGCGCGAACAGCCCGGGGAAGAGCCCGAGCAGGACGAGGACGCAGACCACGCCGAAGCCCGCCACCGCGAGGCGGTTCTTCTTCACCCGCCGGATCGCGAGCTGGGTCGGCGAGCGACCCGCGAACTTCCTCGGTTCAACCTCGGCCATGGCGCACCCTCGGATCGAAGAGCCCGTAGCTGAGGTCCACGAGCAGGTTCACGGAGACGAAGATCAGGGACATGATCAGGATCCCCCCGGTGATGACCATCTTGTCGCGCTGGACGATCGACTCGACGATCTGCGACCCGAGGCCGTTCAGGGCGAAGACGGACTCGGTGAGGACCGCTCCGACGAGCAGGTAGCCGAACGAGTTCCCCACCACCGTCACGATGGGGATGGAGGCGTTCCTCAGGGCGTGGCGCAGGATCACGACCCGGGGGCGGAGGCCCTTCGCCTTGGCGGTCCTCACGAAGTCCTGGGAGAGGACATCGAGCATGGCGGACCGGGTAAGGCGGGCGATGGTGGCGGAGCTGATGAGGCCGAGCGCGGTGCAGGGCAGGGCGAGATGGCGGATCGTCTGCAGGAGGCTGGAGTCATCGAGGCCGCTGCGCGGGAGCCCCAGGGGAGGCGCCACGAACATGATCATCAGGATGCCGAGCCAGAAGACCGGCATCGAGACGCCGATGATCGCGAGCACCATCGAGGAGTAGTCGATCCAGGTGCGGCTCCGGACCGCGGACAGGATCCCCGCCCCCACTCCGAGGAGCATCGCGATGAGGATCGAGCCGAGCGCGAGGCGCACGGTGACGAGGAAGGAGGTTCCGAGGAGCTCCCCCACCCGCTTCCCCGCCTTCACATCGGACTCTCCGAGGTCCCCCTGCAGGACTCCTCGAAAGCGGGAGGCGTAGAGGAGGCCGCGGCCGCGGAACTCGGTCACGCCCAGGTCGTGCGCCTCCGCGAATCCCTCGAGCTCGGAGAGGGTGACCCCATCGCGGGAGAGCAGGGCCTGCGCCTCCCGCGCGGTCTCCTCGCCCGCGACCTCGTCGAAGGTGGCGTGGTCGGCGTAGATTCGCGAGGGGGCGAAGCCGAGATAGCGCACGTACTGCACGAGGAAGGGGTCGAGGTATCCCCGCTTGAAGTTGAAGGCCTCGACCTGCGCGGGGTCGGCCCGCTGACCCAGTCGGATGCGCCCCGGGTCCCCCGGGATGTTCGCGTTCATCGTGAAGACGATGAGCGTCACCAGGAGGACCACCGGGATGACGCCGAGGAGGCGGCGCAGGACGTAGGTCAGCATCGGCGGCCGCTCCTCACTCGGAAGCGGTCTCGGGGACGACCCGGACCTCGCGCCAGTCGACCTGCGAGCCGCCCGCGGAGTCGTCGTCGATCGGGGTCGGATTGAAGTTCCGGATGTAGGGCTTCACGAGCATCCCCTCCCGCGCGGAGGTGAGGAAGAGCCAGGGCCAGTCGGCGAGGATCTTCTCCTCCGCCTGACGGAGGAGGCCGAGGCGCTTCTCCGCGTCGGTCTCGAGGTAGCTCTGGTCGATGAGAGCATCGACCTCGGGGTTCCCGTAGAAGGAGACGTTCCCGTTGGGGCCCTTGTTCGCGGAGTGGAAGAGGAAGTAGAGGAAGTTCTCCGGGTCGGGGTAGTCCGCGACCCAGCCGAGCCGGAAGAACGCGGGCTCGCCACGGTCGGTCGCCTCGATGAAGGCGGCCCAGTCGAGCCCCTTGAGGACGATCTCGATGCCGATCGCCCGCAGGTCGTTCTGGATGGCGGCGGCGATCTTCCCGTTGTCTCCCTGGGTGTTGAACCAGAGGTCCACCGGAGGCAGCCCCTCGCCGCCCGGGTACCCCGCATCGGCGAGCAGCTGCTTCGCTCGCTCGACATCCTGGGTGAAGGCGGCCCGGTCGGAGTGACCGGGCATCCCGGGCGGGAAGATCCCGTTGATCGGGCTGTGGCGGCCATCGACGATCCGCTCGCAGATGAACTCGCGGTCGACCGCCCGGTTGATCGCCTCCCGGAGCATCCGGGCCTTGTCACCGAAGCCCGCGTACGGGCTCCCCTCCTTCTCAAGGTTGAACCCGTAGTAGAGGATCGAGGCCTGGTCGTAGAGGCGGATCTCATCGCTGTGGTCGGAGGCGCGCCACTGGGGCAGGACCCCCTGAGTGATGTCGACCATGTCGATGTTGCCCGCCTTGTACTCCTCGTTGCGGGTGATCGCCTCCTTGATCACCCGCATGGTGATCCGGGGGATCGTCGGCGCCCCTTCGAAGTAGTCCGGGTTCGCGGTGAGGACGAGGCGCTCGTTCTCCTTCCACTCGGAGAGGACGAAGGGGCCGGTCCCGACCGGCTGGCGGGAGAACCCGTCCCCGGCCGCCTCGACCGCCTCCCGGGGGATGACGGCGGCGTTCTCCATGGAGAGGAGGTGGAGGAAGGGGTAGTACGGCTTCTCCAGCTCGATCTCGAGGGTCAGCGGCCCGAGGACCCGGATCCCCTCGATCGCGGTGCTGCCCGCGGTCCGGCCCGCCTCGATCGCCTTCTCGGCGCCGAGGATCGGGCGGACGACATTGGTCCGCTTCGACCGACCGGAGGCGAGGCGCTCGAGGGAGTACTTGAAGTCCTCGGCGGTCATCTCGCGTCCGTTGTGAAACTTCACCCCGGCGCGGAGCTCGAAGGTGTAGGTCCGGCCATCGTCGGAGACCTGCGGCATCGCGGTGGCGAGCTCGGGGACGAGGTTGAGCTCCGCGTCGTACCCGAGGAGGGTGTTGAAGAGCTTCGACCCGACGCCGCTCGAGGTGGTGTCGGAGATGAGGATCGGGTCGAGGTCGGGGGGGTTCGTGGCGAGCGCGAGCCGGACCGCTCCCTCGGGGTCGGGGTTGTTCGCCGACGTCAGACCACCCTGGGTGCAGCCGGGCAGGAGCACGGTGACGAGTCCGAGCAGGGGAAGGAGGGCGCGGAACCGGAGACTCCGGGGGATCGGGCGCATCGGGGGGCCTTTCCGCCGACCGCGAGCGGAGTCGCGAGCGGGCAAGTGCGTGGGGTGTCCGGGGAGATGGTCCGGGCGCCGACGGCGGTCCGATGGCGCGCAGTGCGGTACCTTACCGCACCCCTCCGATCGCCCCAAGTCCGTTTCTCGTCGGTCTGTAAGCCGCCTTGCGGGGGTTCGGGGCATTCGCTAAGGTGAGCCGGTTCCGAGGGTGGAACGGGGTCTCGGATTCCTCCGGGGGGAGGGTCCTTCGCTGCGAGGCGGGTCCCGGTCCGGACCTCGGGAGGGTCGCTCCCGAACCGGGGGAGGAGCGCTGCGGGGGCCGGGGAGCCCTCGGACGCGTCCGAGAACTGCCGCAGCTCCTGAGGCGAAGGCTCTCAAGCGGGGGACCTCGGACCCCCGAACCCGGTCCCCCGTCGTCGTATCCGCGGATCGACCGCTCCCCTCTTCGAGTTGCGAGGAGGGGATTCGAGGAAGGGGTCCGGGGAGGATGGGCCCGGTTCTTCTCCCCGTTCTCCCGATCGACGAACTCCAGGACCCGACGCACTTCAGAACCCGACGCACTTCAGAACCCGACGCACTTCAGAACACAGGGGGGGCTCGCCCCCCTCGAACCACCGAGGAGCCTCCGATGTCGCGCCTCCCGATCCGCTCCCTGCTCGTTCTCACGCTCCTGCTCGTGGCTCTCCCCGTCGAGGGGCAGCGCGGGCGGGACTACCCCGAGCCGTCGGTCGACCTCGACCTGCCGGTCGGGACTCCGGCTCCCGCCTTCGAGGGGGAGCTCCCCGACCCGCCGCTCCAGCAGAACCGGACCGGGACCTACGGCGGGACCCTCGTCTACTCGATCCTCGGTGAGGTGGAGACCTTCAACCCGGTCGAGCCGAAGGGCGCCACCTCTCAGGAGCTGCGGGCCCTCGTCTTCTCCGGCCTCGTGAGCTACTCGAACGGACACTGGCAGCCGGCGCCGCTCCTCGCCCACAAGTGGGATGTCTCCGAGGACCACCGGACCTGGACCTTCCACCTGCGCCGCGGGGTCCGCTTCAGCGATGGCCGACCCCTCACGATCGACGATGTCGAGTTCAGCTTCCGGGCGATCTTCCACCCGCAGGTGCCTTCCTCGATCCGCGATGGCTTCCGGGACGAGGAGGGACGCTACCCGACGATGTCGGTCGACCGCGAGGCGCAGACGATCTCGTTCACCACCCACGATGTCGACTCGCAGTTCCTCACGCACGTGGGCAACGTCAGCATCGTCCCCAAGCACATCCTCGGAGACCATCTGCAGGACGAGAACCCGACGATCCTCGAGCAGATGACGAGCGCGGCGGATCCGTCGACGATCGTCGGCTGCGGCCCGTTCGTCCTGAAGTCCTACGCCCCGGCGGAGCGGGTGGTGTACGAGCGGAACCCCCACTACTGGGAGACGGACGCCCGCGGGCAGCGTCTCCCCTACTTCGACCGGATCGTCATCGCGCTCATCAAGGACCAGAACCTCCAGGTGCAGAAGTTCCTCGCGGGGGAGCACGACCTCCTCGACACCCTCCCCCCCGATCGCTATCGGGAGGCGGCGGACGCGGCGAAGGGGGATGACGCCGCCTTCGAGGTCCTCACCCTCGGCTGCTCCCTGAACACGAACTGGGTCGCCTTCAACCTCCACCCCGGGACGAACCCGTCCACCGGCAAGCCCTTCGTCGCGGAGGAGAAGCAGCACTGGTTCCAGCAGCTCGACTTCCGCCGGGCCGTGAACCACGCCATCGACCGGCGCGGGATCGTGAAGTCCGCCCTCGAGGGGCGGGGCCGGCCGATCTGGGCGAGCATCACCCCCGGAAACCGCAACTTCTACTGCAAGGATGTGGAGCGCTATCCCCACGACCTGGAGCTCGCCGGGAAGCTGCTCGATGACCTCGGCTGGAAGGACACCGACGGCGACGGCTTCCGAGAGGACGACAAGGGTCGGAAGATCAGCTTCGATCTGAACACCAACGTCGAGAACAACACGCGGCTCCAGATCTGCAACCTCCTGAAGAACGACCTCGCCCGGGTCGGCATCGAGGTCAACTTCAAGGCGATCGACTTCAACGGTCTCGTCACCCGGCTCCGTGACAGCCACGAGTGGGACATGATCCTGCTGGGCTGGGGCTCGGGGGTCCCGGCGGATCCGTCGAACTCGAAGAACATCAACCGCACGAGCGGTCGCCTTCACGTGTGGTATCCCGGGCAGCCGCAGCCCTCCCCGATCGAGTGGGAGCGAGAGGTCGACAAGCTGGTCGGCCGCCTCGACCGGGAGCTCGACCCGGCGGTCCGCAAGGAGATCAGCGATCAGATCCAGATCGCCGTCTCCCGCCACATCCCGATCCTCTATCTCGTCGCCTCGAACCAGTACTCCCTCGGGAAGAAGTCGATCGGGAACCTGTGGCCGAGCCTGCTTCGCCCCAGCGTCACCTGGAACATACAGGAGCTCTACCGCAAGGGAGACCCGGGCACCCGCTGAGAACCGCGTCGGTCGACCCACCGGGGTCGGCTCGCTGACCTGTCGTCGATCCCGCCGCGCGCCGCCGCGTGGTCCGAGGCTCCGATCATCTCCGGAAAGGG
>Ga0181568_10000413_pt1 | contig 37513 bp, 61 predicted proteins | sample 101ome_20_FD_133758 | JGI IMG/M metagenome (GOLD analysis project Ga0181568, IMG submission 133758) | Coastal salt marsh microbial communities from the Groves Creek Marsh, Skidaway Island, Georgia - 101404AT metaG (megahit assembly) | ecosystem: Environmental > Aquatic > Marine > Intertidal...
AAAATTTGCCGTAAAATCTAATAATTTTTGTAATGTATCTTCGCAGGTAATAATTGCTTCGTTGCTTGTTTTGTTGTATATTTGTAAAATATATGATTTGCTTTTGGGTGCTATATATAAATTATCTTCCATTATAGTTGATATACTAAAAAACAGCTAACCAATAAAATTGACATAATCAATAATATGTTAAAAAACCAAGTCTTCATCTTTTATTTCTTTATCTCTTATCTGCCTTATTAGATTTTCGTACCCGTCCTGAAGTTGAAGGTAACGAAACTTTTGCATTTCCTTGATTCCAATAATCATATTCATTATTTGATCATCTGTTGGCCGAACCCGACTATCTCCTACTGCGTATAGCAGAATTTCAAGCTCGTCATCAATGTCGCTCATGTCACTCATTACTTTTTCAAACTCTATCATCATATTTAACTATATATGTTTTGAATTTTTTGTCAACTAAAATCTCATTTATCATTGAATAAATAATTTTCCAACTACCTCCCGCAAGACCGCAAGAGATACCATAAGGTAGTGCAAAAGTAGAAGTTTTATCATCATTCTCGTCTTGCCATTCAATATGGTCAGCAACATTGCATAGAGCTTTGTAGAACCCCTCATAATCAACTTGTCTACCTTTGCCAATATAACTTTGCGTATACATATTGTATACGCCTTTCGTTTGGGTGGCATCAGTCCATGCAAAACTATACCAACCTAATTCATTGTCACCTTCCATCATTGCATGACAATCAGCCGCGTATGCTTCGGGGTAAGTATGTTTAATGTCTCGCGCAATACCTGCACCCATTACATTTTGGGTATTACAAGAATGAGCAATGTAATCAAACCCATGAAAGTGCATCTTCAGCAAGTTGCCATCAATTATTTCTATATTATTTGTCAGTATTTCCATTTCTCTTTTGTATTAAATCAGCCATATATGACTCGTAATGTTTTAAGGTTGTATTATATGCTTCAATATATTCAAGTGACTCTTCGCCCATCATTTCTTCTACCTCGCTCCAATCGTGCATCCAATTATTCTCAGCACTTATTTTGGGATGATGTCTGAATCCAGATAGTTCAAGATATGTATCTACATGAATTTTAACATTGTTATTAATTAATTCTAATATATTCATATCATGCACCATCTATCTAGTTCCCCCTTCCTTCTTATTCATCTCCTGTAAGGATATACCATATTTGTAAAGATAGCAAGACAAAAACCATTCCGATGAATAAAAAAGTTTCTTTAATTATATTTAATTTATTTTTCATTTATTTGTTCCCATCTATTGTCATAATTAAGTCTAAACTTACCCTTATAACCTTCATCTCCTCCTATTTTCTCATGAGGAGCAAATAAAGTCAAGTAAAATTTCGCATCTGATTTTTGATATAAATGATATTCTTTGCCTATAACAGGTTTAAACCTCATTTCAGCATTAAAGATTATTTCATTCCATTTGAATTCATCATATAATTCTTGGAATTCTTTTTTTAATTTGTTGAATCTTTCATCATAATGCTTATTTGCACTATGAACTGCTCCACTTTTCCAACCGCCCAAACTATGGTCGGGCTTAATAACAGGAGCTCCCAAATTACTAGCATAAGGAAGAGAATGAGGGTTTGGTGCCACATTGTCGGGCAAATCTTTTTCATCCATTTAATTTATTTTTAATTTGCATTTAGCACTAATGGCTCATGCAGCCAACCTTTCCCGTTGTGCATATCTTCTGTTGGAGGAGGATTAAGTGGTAAACCTAGAGCCACAGCTAATTTATAACTATCTCCAGGTTTAAGGTTTACCTTTTTACCATTTACCCAAACAACATAAGGATACATACCTCCAATATTAAGGGGGAACGGAATTGAATTGATTTGTATTTCTGAATATATTGGCAATGCAACAGACTGTTTCATTGGAGCAGATGTTGTTGCTCCTATAAAATAAAACACAATTAAACAAAAACCAATACTAGCCCACTTTTTCATGTTTTTATATATTTTTGGAGCTCTCCTTGAACCTTTAATTCTGATTCTATATCATTAACGATATTTGCGCCAATAGATATTTCATGGTCTTTAGATAAAGAATCTAGCAATGAAACGATGCTTTTGCCCGTTTTCTTTCTGTACTCTTCTCCCGAAAGAAATAAGTTTTCGGTAGTCATCAAGTTTAAATCATCTATTTTAATAAGAATATGGTTCACTGCGTCCGAACTTCCTCTTACTCCTAGCTTGATTTTCATCTGTATGATTATGCCATTTAAAGTCAATAAAGTCAAGCAAAAATTAATAATTTATATTTTTATGTGTATATAATAGTATGAGTAAATATAAGCCAAAACCTTTCACAAAAGAAATTTGTGAAGAAATGAAAAAAGAAATGAAACTCCCGCTCGACAATAAAAGAACATTATGTAATGTGCTAAAGCAAGCCTACCGATGCAGCAAAGAAGAAAGTTATAACCTCGAGGCAGTCAGAGCTTTGCTTTTAGAGAGTTTATGGATGGGACAGAGAATGCATGAAAAATTATATGAAGACCAAAAAGAACAAATCTGTAAAGAATTTGTTGGGCAAGATGACGATGAAGATCCATTTTCCATAGATTGGTCAAATTTAGATGGTCGTAATGTCGCCCAAGGAAATTGGGATTAATTAAAAAATCTGGGTGATTTCACCCATACAAACCAAATTGCGAAATGAAAAAAATATTGTGTTTATTTATTACCTTATTAATGGTAAATAGCTGTTATGATGTAAAATTTAATGAAATTAAGTCTATACCAATACAAGAAACAGAGAAGGTTAATTATTTGACTCGGACTGAATTTGGATACTATTTCAATAGAAGTTTAAGTAGAAATTCTGTTCCTACAAAAATACCCACAGACATTAAGTTTGTTCTGCTTGATAGTAAGTTTCAAGAAGTTGATTATTATTTCTTTAGAAAGTTTAATAATTGGTTCAAAAAGGTGAAGTTTGAAAATGGAATCATGCCTATTAATCAAAACGAAACCCTTGATTGTGATAATTTTGCAATGTTGTATAAATCATTAATGAGTGTTGCAAGCTATAAATCAAACCATGATACTGCTCCAGCCGTAGGTCTTATTTGTGTTGTGCAGAACCACAAATTTGGAGGCATACCAAAAGGAGAATTGCATATGCTTAATATAGTTTTCACAAATCAAGGGTGGTTTATATTTGAGCCACAAACAGGAGAATTTATAGAAATAAATAAATATCCTAATCAAGAAAGTGTATATTTAATAATAATTTAAGATGAGGTTTTTTGAATCAAAATCTCGATAAGTTTTTTTGCATCTTCTTCATTTAAGTTATCTAAATAAGCCTGAATTATTTGAAACGCATCAAATTCAATTTTGTCCTGTTCAAACTTTAAGTAGTCTTTGTCCATGATTATTTTTGATTCATGAGCCATGATGTGTAATTTTTAACTGTTATATCATTAATTCTATTAGTTTTTATAAACATTATTTCTAACGGATTAACAGTTGTGCCAAAATATTGGCCTTCGTAATTTATGTCTGGATTTGTCTCGCCTGAATATTCTGATAATTGAAGGCTTTTTATTTCAAAACCTTGATCTAGTAAAAGTTGACTGCATCCAATTTCATGATCTCTAATTATGTCTAGTTTATGCTTGCCCTTTGTATTAAATTTTCCATACTGCAGTAGGATATTTAGACCTTCAAGGTCTAGCGCAAAGCAATAACTTTGAATATGTGTATTTTTTCCTTGTGGGACTTTAAGGTAATCTTGCAACCATTCTACATGGTCATCACTTAAAATAGTTGACCCAACCATTTTCACTTTATTTGACAAATGGCTTGACAAGCAGTCTGTCCATCTCGCTGTTTTGGGCATATATTTCGGTAAAAAAGGCCCCCTGCAGGTATCATTTACAAAAATAAAGTTTTGAAAATTATTAATATCAACCGAATCTAAAGATTGTTTATACGCTCCGTAGTCATAACCTTCGTTGTGTCCCCAAATTATATTTACATTATGTGTTCTTTTTATTTTATGAGCAATCCCTCGACTATTTATAACAAAATTATAATGAACATCTTTTGAATTAATTATTCCAAACTTTAAGAAAAATTTAAGATTTTCTGCCGCAAAGTTATTTGCATTTCCAGCGTTAAGCGGTGGACAATAGTGAACATATGATACTAGCGTTTTCGACATCGAATTATATTACACCTAATAAAATGTGTATATTATTATATAATCGACCCCCATGCAATCAAAACTTTATAAATTATATGCCGAAAGTAGTTGGCAATATTCATTTATAATGGGATATTGTTCTAGAATGTTTTGCAGTTGGACTTGATCTAATTTTTGCTTCCACTCATAAATGTCTGTTGTTCGTTTGTGTGGTTTAATACCTTTGGATACAATTAAATCGCTTCGGTCTTTGATTGGGCTAAATTCTTTGCTCCATCTAGCATAGGCAGATTCATATTTTGAATTCATATTAATTGCATTTAAGTATTCCTTTAAAAAGTCATTAAAATTATTAACCATTAATTCATATGGTATTATAGTTTTATTGCAGTGATTGTAATGTAAAATAGATTCGATGAATTCAGATTGTTCATTTATGTTTTTTTCAACAAATGTTTGCAGACCTTGTTTGAGTATTCTCTCTCGATAACTAACAAACTTATCTTTGCTCATTCCCCGAGGTTGTGCATGTGTGTATCCAAAAGAATAATAGGCAGAAATGCACATAGCGATTGGGTTTCTTGGAATAAAAATTAAAGAATCTTCCTTGTGGATTTTTTTATCAAAACGACGCGAAAAATTGATTTTAGCATCGCCTGTATCCGTCGATATAAGAAAATCATTGTTTGGCCATATCTCGACATTGGTTATATTCGCAGTCATTTTGCGAAGAATAGAAGACCCGCATTTATGTGGAGCATATATTTTATATCGATTCATTATTACAATTTACACAAAAATACCTCAAGAGTATGAATATTAAATGTGTATTATTATACAGAATGGCTAATAAATCAAGCATAAATATGGACGAATGATAATTTCTTAAATAATTTACTATAACATGTTAACAATAGCAACAAATTTTAAAATAAAGCAACATTATTTTTGTGACAATTTTCATGAAAAAATCAATTTCGTTGATGACTCATCTAAAGATGCCGACTTGTATTTCTCGCAAGTGCATTGGAACAAATATGATTCAAACAAAATAAAACCCAATGAGGTTACTAATCTTGGCAATCCTCGTAATTATAAGAAGGGAGGGTTACCCAATTTCCGTAAAGGATTTTGTGTTGATAATGGAATTTTGCATCGTCCTAATTTTAATAATTTTTGCTTCACCAGTAATGATTTTTGCAACATTCCTTATTTCATACCAATGCCTCAGGGCCCTAGCTTTGGAGACAATAAAACAATTAAAAATGAAACTTTTAACAATAAAACTTTCTGGAGCGGGGGACAAACTCATGAAACAAGGGGCGATGTTCTTTCTTTTTACAAAAAAATAGATGACAAAAGATTCGATGTTTCTTTATTTAAAGAGAATGTCTACAGAGATGGATTCAAAACAGGAACATATGAAACTTATTTAAATAATTTATCCAAATCAGATGTCGTGTATATATTACGAGGCGATAGAATTTGGGTTAATACATTTTTTGATGTAATAAGATGTGGTTGCATACCAATTATGATCAATTCTATGAATGACTATGGTTGGGAGAATATATTTACGAATGTAGATGATTTTATGTTAAGATTTGATTTACGAGAACATAGCATGGAACATATACATCAACAAGTTGTATTGTTATTAGAAGATAAAGAACGTGTATTGTATATGAAGAACAATATTCGCAAATTTCATGATATGTTTTTTAAACACAATTGTTCTAAATTTGGGTTCTCGGAATTTTTATCAGCAAAACTTGTGGATATATTTAAAAATGATTTTGATATCAATAAAATTGATACTAAATTTATATGTCCTGAAATTTTAAACTTAAAAGAAATGTCTGATAAATTATGATTAAAATATACTCTCGAGGAAGATCAGGTAACAATTTGACTCAATATGCAGCCGCATATGTGTTGGCAAAAAAAACAGGATTAAAGTTAGATGCACCTCATATAAGAGAGTATGTCAACACAGGTATATACAAAACATCGTGTAGTACAAACAACGAAATCGAAAATGACTTCGGATCAGTGTTTGAAATTGATTCTTTATCTGGTAAAAGTTTTAATGATCTCATAGAACTAACTGATGATAACTATTTTGAACATTTAAAAAATTCAACTGCCAATAAAGGTTATTTTTTGAATGGTTTTTTTCAACACGAAAGATTGTTGGTTGATTATCGCGAAGAAATTTTAAATTTATATAAATTACCTGAATCCGATTTCACCCCAAACAAAAATGATGCTTTTATTGCTTGCCGACTGGGTGATTGCTTAATCAGACAAAGAGTATATTGCACAACCGATTATATAGACCATCAATTACAAGCAAGTCGAGATTCATACGACAAAGTTTATATCACCAGTGACACAATAGATCATTCACCCTTGGTAGATTTGATAGAAAAATACGACCTCACAATCTATCAAAACGAACCATTAAACACAATATTATTTGCTTGTAGATTTAATAACTTGATACTATCTGCTGGTAGCTTCAGCTACTGGATGGCGTATTTGAGCGAGGCAACCAACATTACTGTGTATAAAAACAATACACAAGATCCGCTACAAAAACACAACGCATGGAGCTACAATAAAAATGTCAAATTTAGTCTATAAGCTCACACATCGAGGACTGTGTTCTTTGTTGAATAGTGTTATTGGTTTATGCGAAGAACAATTGCTTGGCGACAAAAAAACTATATACATGGACTCAAGCGGTAGCCCTTATTTTAAAACAATTAATTTTTTTGATGTATTTGAAACCAATGAGGTTATCATTAATTCAGTCGCTGGAGACGAAATACCTATCAGCGAGAAGCATGCCAGAAAATTTGCGACAAAAGAATATCAACCATCAACAAAACCTATTTTAAATTATACGCCTAAATTTCATCAGGAAATAAAATCTGTTGTTTCAGAATTAAATTTACCCAAACCATTCTCATGTTTTCATATTCGTCGCGGTGATAAAGTGGGTGAAAAATTATATACTTGGACACAAAAAACTGGACGAACTGAATCGAAAAGGTTTGAATTTTGTGATTATTTAAAACATTGCGAAGATATCAAAACGATTTTTATCATGACAGATGATTTTCGCTGCATACAAGAAGCTCGTGAATACATAAACAACAATAACCTACCTCACAAAATTTTACATTTAACCAACGAATCTCAAGATGGTCACTCCGAAACATTAAATATTCAAAATGATCGCAGTTATTCAAAACAAGAACTGGTTCAATTCTTCGCAGAAATCGAAATCGCCAAAAAATCACAACAATTCATAGGTACAGACAGTAGTAATGTTTTTCGATACATAAAGAATCGATGTGTAAAAAATGTTGAGTTTATAAGTTTAGATTAAATTTTAGAGAAATGAAAACATACGAACAATTCATAAAACAAGTTAAATCGGTAGATGCCATGCCTGATTTCACAGAAGAACAATTGAGGGGGCATTATAGAGGTCAATGCGAGATGCTCAGAATATTTAAACACGTCATCAACTGGCTCGATCAACACAATCTGTCATATTTTGCGGAAGGAGGTACATTATTAGGATCAGTACGAGACAAAGGATTTATAATACATGACTCAGATATTGATATCATGCTATTGGATGATGAGTATGATTATTTTTATCACAATTTTCCCAAGCGAGGAGATGGTTTTTTGTTTTTAACAATAAAAAATGACCCGACGTGTTTTTGGGATGCATTATACCCTAATAGCGATGTGGGTAAAATTGCCAGGGTCATTTCAACTAATTACATCTACAGTCCACATCAACAGCCCAATGGTATAAGGATTCCTGGTCATGCAGGTTTACGAGTAGATGTGAATAAAATGTTTACAGAAAACAAGGAGTTTGTACGCCCAGGATATCCTTTTGCAGAGTTTCACACATGGGAAAAGAAAGGGTTTGTTTTAAGAAAGGATCAATTATTTCCTTTGAAGAAAAGTCCTTTCGAAGACATCGAGATCAACATAGCTAATCGTGATGATATATGGTTGAAGACTTCGTGGGGAGCAGATTACATGACACCATTTCGTGGTGGCTATCCTCATGAATATCCAAACCATGGGAAAATAACCAAATTAGACTTAAATAATGGACAAACAATACTGGGATAAATTTTACAAAGACCACTCGCTTAAAGAGGATATATCCGAATGCAGTACTTTTGCTAAATTTTGTGAAGAAAACTATTTTAAACGAGAACTTTCCATCGTGGACCTAGGTTGCGGGAATGCTAGAGATGCTCAACATTTTGCGAGAAATCATTTAGTATATGGCGTAGATCAAAGTATTGACGAGCAAGTTATAAATGCAAATAAGTTACCATCATTAAATCTAATCGAACAAGATTTTGTTTATGATGACTATAATTTTAGTAAAAAAATTGATGTTTTTTATTCTAGATTCACAATCCATTCAATCACAGAGGAAGATCAAAAAGAATTGTTGCCTAAAGTGTATAAATATTTGGACGAAGGAGGATTATTTTGTATCGAAGTTCGCACAACCAAGGATCCAAAATTCGGAGTTGGTAAGCATATATGTGACACATCATATTTTAATGATGGACACACTCGTAGATTCATAAATTCACAAGAATTTGTAAATAAGGTTTTATCCCTTGGCTTTAAGCTTAAATATTTTATTGAACGAGATAATTTATCTATATACAAGAATGATAATCCTATGCTGATGAGAGTAATTTTAGAAAAATGAATTACGTAGCGAATCAGAATTACAATTTAAACATCACATGATCAACCACAAACACAAATTCTTATTCATTCACATTCCTCGCACAGGAGGCTCTAGCATTGAATCGCAATTCAACTACAAAGAAAACAAAGAAAAAAACAAACACTGGACTTTGAGCGATTGGAAAAGAACGTTAGGTCCCGAAGTTTTTGATGAATATTTTAAGTTTGCCTTTGTTAGAAATCCTTGGGATTTAATGATATCAAAATACAAAGATATTTGGTTCACAAACAAACATCCAGGAGGACCAATTGGAGAACGAGCAGGTAAATCTCTGAAATACTTTCTCGAACATTATAAAACTCCATCGCACGAAAAAGGTGAAACTTTTCATGACTATTTTGATCCCGAACAAATGGATTTTGTTGGTCGGTTTGAAAATCGTGAAAATGACCTAAAATACATATCACAGAAAATTAGTGTAAATATTGATGGCAGCATTCACCAGAGAAAGATTCAAATGCGAGACAAAAACAAAAAATACTACACCGAATACTACGATGATAAAACCCGCAAGATCGTCGCGAAAAAGTATGCACGAGACATTGAGTATTTTGGATACAAATTTGGAGAATAAAAAATGATAAACCACGAACATAAATGTATTTTTTTACATATTCCTAAAACTGGGGGCACCAGCATTGAAAAGTTTTTTAAAGCTCCACAAGGACATCATGAGTTACCACGAGATCAAATCCCTAATTTCTCTACCAGTATGAGTATAAACGAAAAGGGTTACTTAAAATATTATGGTGCTCGGGTCCATTACGACGAATTAAATGAAAAGATATGCTCTGATTATTTTATGTTTACATTCGTGCGAAACCCTTGGGATCGCATAATTTCTTTGTATAAATTTTGGGTCGAAAAGCCTAGAAACGGAGGAGAGTTTGCGTTTGCTCGTGAAAGGCTTCAAAGTGTGCCTGCATGTTTTAAATTTTTCGCAAAAAACATAGACTATATTTTTTCATTATTGCCGAAAGATGAACGGGTTCACATTTTACCACAGTATGAATTAAACAGCAATCATGCGTATCTGGATTATTTAGATTTTGTTGGTCGTTTTGAAAACTTTCAACAAGACTTTGACACCATCTGTGACAAAATTGGAATACCACGGCAAAAACTTCCACACGAAAACAAAACAAACCACAAACACTACACCGAATATTACGATGACGAAACTCGCGAGATTGTTGAGCGAAAGTACGCAAAAGACATTGAGTATTTCGGTTACAAATTTGGAGAATAGCAAGTGATAATATCCCACACCCATAAATTTTTAACGATTGCAATACCAAAGACAGGTTCAAAATCAATCAGACAATCATTAGATGCTACTGATTCTAATTATATTGATGTAAGACCTGTGGTAAATGATATTAATTCTCCATATTATCAACACGTCAATGCTGATAGATTAAAACACGAGTTTGCTGAAAAGGGTTGGAATTGGGATGAATATTTTAAGTTTACTTTTGTAAGGAATCCATATTCTCTTGAAGTTTCTATGTATTCATATATGCACACAATTATTAAACAATGGAGAAATGGCGAGGGGAAGTTTGCCAATAAGAAGTTGCCTTTTGCAGTAAAACGACAGGTTGAACTATATAAAAATTTTATTGAAAAATATCCTACTTTTAGAGATCATGTTTTGCATCACACTACAAAAAAAGGAATAAAACCACAATTAGAATATATTTGTGACAAGAATGGAAATAATCTTCTTGATTTCATCGGTAAGTTTGAAACCCTCCAACAAGACTTTGACACCGTCTGTGACAAAATTGGAATACCACGGCAAAAACTTCCACACGAAAACAAAACAAACCACAAACACTACACCGAATACTACGACGATGAAACTCGTGCAATCGTCGCTCAAAAATATGCAAAAGACATTGAGTATTTTGATTACAAATTTGGAAAATAAACAATGATAAACCACGACCTTAAATTTATTTTTGTAGAAGTCCCAAAAACAGGAAGCAGCTCCATAAGGTCGATTATAGGAAGGGACGAACAATTACATCTGACTATAGCTGAAATTCAAAATCAAGTTACAAAAAAACAATTCGATGAGTATTTTAAATTTGGATTTGTAAGAAACCCTTGGGATAGAGAATTATCATGGTACAAATATATCCTAAAAGAACCTCATCATTATTACCATAAACAATTTCTTCAATTTGTCAATTTTTCTGCATACTTAAGGGAAAGGCCGCTTTTTCCTCAACAGTATTATTTTCTCTCAAATCATGGAAAAAATCAACTAAATTTTATCGGAAGATTTGAAAACCTTCAAGAGGACTTTAATATCGTCTGCGATAAAATAGGTATAACAAAACAAAAACTACCACAGAAAAACAAGTCCATACACAAACACTACACCGAATACTACGACGATGAAACTCGTGAGATCATCGCGAAACGATACGCAAAAGATATAAAGTTTTTTGGATACAAATTTGGAGAGTAATAGAAATCGGTGTCCCGTGTTAATGAGAATAATTTTAGAAAAATAAATAAAAATAAATAATGAACAAAATATTATGAATAAAATTACTGCAATAACAGTGAGTAAAAATTACGCCGATCTCCTCGAACACTGCATAAAACATAACCACCAAATATTCGACAAATGGTATATCGCAACTCAAGAAGATGATACAGCAACTATTGAACTGGTCAAAGATTTAAATTTGCCAAATGTAAAATTATTTTATTACCCACTAGTTCCTGATATTAGTAAACCTAACCACGCGCAAATATCTTTTTCCGAAGAGGGTAATAAAGTTATATACAATGTAAACGGGAACAAGTTGATATCTGCTGATAAGCTCAAAACAATCTCACCCTTAAAACCTAAGAAAAACTGGATTCGTTATAATAAAATACTTTTTGATAAAGGGGGTGCATTACGCCATTTACAAAACCAAACATCATTAAATGAAAATGTTTTAGTGTTAGACTCTGATATTTTAATTCCTGAAGCAATGAAGCATGAAATGTTGAATCATGAGTTGGAGCAAGATGTAATATATGGTTGTCGCAGGTTGGATTTTCCAACAGCTGACGAAGCTATTAACAATGATCGGTCGAGAGCCAAAGACTACCATCGAAACAATTGCCCAGATGGCTTTTTTCAGTTGTATATTAATAATAATATTCGAAAGTATTACAGATCTTTTAATGCATCTGGTTGTGATGTGAATTTTTTCCAGCAGTTTCCAAAAAAACGCGTTTTTCCGCAATATGTCCACCATATTGGTAGGACTGCACAAAATTGGAATGGCAGAAAACAGGTGTAAAAAAAAACAATTAAATTTGTGTAATAATAGTAATGCAACGGCTACCATTTTTTTACCACATACCTAAAAACGCAGGAACTTACTTCCTATCCTATTCTCTAGTATTTGGCAGGTTCTATATTGTTGATACAATTGGATATCCTGCGGTCAAATATCTTAGACATATAGAAATAAAAAAACAAGGAAAAATCTGCGCAAGGATTATTGCCGCAGATAAAGAAGGTTTTTGCAAGCAAAACGAAAAAATGAAGCAGCAGCCAGGCCCTGATATAACTTTATATCAAATGACCTATGATGACTTTAAGAGTTCTTCGCTTGAGACATTAAAGCCTTTGGTTTTTATAGTGGAAGCAGATGGTTTTTCCTCAAGAAATATGTTTCTTGATTGCATGAAAGATTATCAACCTTTTGAATGCTTAATTGATAGAAATCCAGTTTCTAGACAAAAGTCGCTTTATAGATATCTTACGTCTTCAGAATCTGCACATGAATTAACTTATGGAAATTTCTCAAACTCGCTTTCTTTTGATGATTATATAAAAAATCATATAGAAGAAGAAGACTGCTGGTTGTTGCGAGCCTTATTCCAAAAACAATATCCCGAAAAAATTTGCATGAACGATTTTAATGCTTTATGCGAAATATTAAATAGTTTTTATATTAGGGACATCTCTCGAACAAACGACTTTATTGACGCAGTTTTTAAAACATGTTATGATATACATCCAGATCAATTAATAAAAAAATACAGACCAAGAGCTCTAAAAAATTTAGATAAAAACGAAAACCTATCAAAAAAGCCAATAGAAAATTACAACGAGGATGCTCTCAGCTCAAAATTATATTGGGCAAATAAGCTATACGAAAAATATTGCTTGTAATAAAATCAAGCAAATTGAAGCTCTAATTCTTTTAAGAGTTTGATCGCTTTATCTTTGCCCTTTACTTCGCATTCCCACTTGGCAGGTTTATCGGGTTCAATAGCGATATGAGGTGGAAATTTACCAAGAGCAAAATATTCTGCATGAGCGCGAGGTTTTTCGGGAGTGCCTTCTGACCAATGAAAAACAGGGGCAATAAAATTTTCATCACCATCGTCTTGGTTGACCCATGTATATGCACAACGTTCGGCTTGAAATGAGACGCTTCTAACTTCTGACGGATTGCAAAAATCATGAAGGTTGTCGTAGCAAACAGGGATATTTACTTTATGCGTTTCAAATAAATATTCGCTAAATTTAATGCAATTATCTACATTAAAGAAACCCTTATCTTCATTCTCGATAGTAAGGCGATTATAAACTCCTGCATTACACATAGCGAGATTACGAAAGAATCTATTCGCAACAATTTCTAAACTTTCATCCATCTTTGGAGTGTAATTAACATGAATGTTCATTGGGGCAGTATGATCTTGAGGTAAGCACATTTTGTCAAGCACACTCGCTTGCATATTTAATTCGCGAATGGTTCTGTGAACCGCATCACGATTACAAGATGCAAGGACATTAAATTGGTCAGGGTGAGAACCCATGCTGATGCCAAGGGTCTTGGCAATAATGCCTACCTGCCGTAATTCTTGATTAATTTCTTCAATATCGGGCAATTCATCAAGAGAAATCTCCAAAGTTTCATCGGTAACGAGAGGAAAAAGAGCAGAGCTAACACGATAATGCCTAATGTTTGACTGAGCACAATGATGGACAATATGTTGAGTAACAACAACATTATGCAAAATTCTATCAGATAATTCTTTAATTGCTTCATCTCTACCTTCCTTGTTACACAAGTCATTGAAACGTTTGCGCGTCATTGTGCGAAACGAATATGCTTTCTTGTCTTGATCTTTAAGCTGCTCGCTAATGCAGGTTAAGCCTAGTATTGTATTCATGGTTATATTATCTATGATAACGTTATAAATGTCAAGATTTTTTGCAAAGATATTTTTTGCCATTAATTATGAACAAATAAAACTTTGTCAATCTTCCTTACTCGAGATTTCCAGCCAGGTTTAGACGCTGAGCCAGATGCAGCGCGATTCTTAATTTCTTTTATGCAGTCTTCCAAGAAATAATAATCTGAATCCCACTCTTTATTTTTAAAGCCAATTTTTTTGCAAATCTCTGAATTGACTGCTGCGCAACCTATGTCTAGCCATTCATACTTTATTTTTGCTTTGATGTATTCATAGGCTTTATCTTTGTTGAAGGTTTTTTGTTTAAAGTTATGTATAAAATCCCAATATAAAAAATCCAACTTGTCGTCTCGCATGTAGTAATCTATTTGCTCAACTAAGATAGGAACATAATAGTTGTCGCAATTGGTAATTAATGTATATGGCGCAATAGACTTGCTTGATTGAATTCCGAAATCTCTACAATTATGCCCAAAGCAATTTTCTCTTTTTTTTGTACAACTCAGCCTAATTCTATCGTCTTTGAGGTAACCTTCTTTTTGAAGCGATTTTGAAATTTTAAGATATTCTTCATTTAATCCATCATGAACAATATGTAATTCCCACTTAGGAGAAGTTTGGCACAAAATGCTATTAATAAAACATTTTAACTCAAAATCGTGGCCATAAGTCACCGCAATAATTTCTACAATTGGGTCTTCGTCCATTATTTTAAATCATTAAGGTCAAGCTCTAAAAACTCTTGATCATCATCGCCGAATCTTGCAAATTTTATTTTTCCAAGTTCCAATATTGCTTTGCCGTCAATGATGTGTTTATTTACATCATGTATCATTAATTCTAAAGTGTCAAGCAAATCTGTTGGACTTTCTCCAATTATTTCGGGATTTTCGCTATGAGCGCATATTTCACCATCGTCATTGTACATGACTTCATAAAGACCATAAGTATCTTTATCTTTAATGATTCTGTAATTCCACATTGAGCTTTATTTAACTCCAAAAGCTCTTTGCTTATCTTTTGGAACCAATCCTTTCGCACACAAAACTACTTCTCCTTCTGAGTTATAAAATGCATCTACGTAATGCTCTGGAGGCCTATAAATAAATTCGTTTAAGATGTCAAGAGTCTTCGGCTTTAATACTCCTGTGTCCACAAGTTTTTTTAAAGGGCAACCATTTATATATTTTTTTGATTCAACTGTTTTTTGAATTTTTCTCATAAACTTATGTTTTTCTTCCAACTCTTTTAGGAAACTCTCTGCTTGATCATCTGAGTGAGATATTAAACTACTCAAGCCTGAAAAATCCTGGTCTAGCCATATAACAGGATATTCGTAAAAACATTTCTCTCGTTTATCTCGGCACAAACTCCAGATGTAATTATCTACTGGTCCTGAAATTGTCATATTTTCGATATTTGAAACTAATAGTCTTGCTCCTGCTTGATTTACAAGATAAGCCTCCGCGCCACATGTCTTTCGGTAATGCAGAGCGGCGATCCGCACTTCGTTATCTTTGCCTTTAATTAAATCGGAATCTTTGAAAATATCTCTAGCGATTTCGTCAAAATTTTTAATAAAATGTTTTACACTATCAATACGCACATCATCTTCTAAGATAAGAAAATAATCTGTTGTTTGCAGTTTTCTCATTGCGCTAATTTTTTTCCAAACTTCCCAATGACTAACAAAGCATCCTACTGTACCCAGCTGATGTTGAAAATATGCAAGATATTCTTGCCTAATATCTAAAGAAAACCCGCATTTCTCTGCAGCCTCCTCATTACTGTATAATCTCGTATCTTTTGCTAAATGAAAATTTAAATTTTTTATTTTAGCAGTTTTCCATCTCTTACAGCGTCTCTGTACAATTAATTCGTTCTGCTTTGTATGTCCTTCAAGCTTAATCACCTGATCTCCAAGGGTAATTACAAAAGCCTTTTTTAAATTAGGTTCTTCGTTATTCATGTATACATTGTATAAATAAATTAGCGATTTTTCAAAAGTTATTTAAGCGAAAATAATCCTGTATTGCATGCTCAAAAGCTTCTTGAACGCTTCTGATATTAATAAGTGATTCTGCCTTTTTTGTGCTTAAAATACAGTTTGATCTTGGCGAAGATATTTTCATCATAAATTCATCCAAGTTTGAGAAAAAGCTAAATTTTTTCTGATTGGGAATATAATGTTGAATTAAGTCTATAACTTCATCTGTCGAAATGAAGCCTTGATTAGTTAAGTTGTAAACCCCTCTTGGTGCATTGATTTTCAAGAGTTCTAGGCAATTTTTTACAAAATCTTGTCTATGGGAAAAAGAATTTTTTGCCCTAAGTAACCTATCATAGTTTAATAGTTTTGTTAAATAATTTCTTGGAGATTGATATTCATCGAAAGGTATCCTTAATCTAAATATATAACTATCGGGATTGTTTTTTAAAACTAATTTTTCTGCCAAAGCTTTTGTGCCACTATAAAAACTGCCGTTTTGGAAATCAAAATTTGGAGCGTCTTTTTCTGTAAAATGTTTTTTATAACCAGTAAAAATGCAACCTGATGAGATATGTATAAGTCTGTAGCCGTGTTGCGCGCAAAGATCTGCAAGCATAGATGGCAGCGCAACATTAAATTCTATGCAGTCTGCTTTTCTTTTTTCGCAAGCATCAACATTTGGCCTTCCCACAAAACCTGCACAATTAATAATTGTAACATTATGATATGCCACAATCTTGCTATGAAAATTTTGAGAAAGATATCTCTCAAGACTGACTTTATTTGTATAATCTAAGTCTTCTCTACTCAACGCTCGAAAATCAAGATTTTGTTCTTGTAGTTCTTTTTGAAAAGCTTGAGCAATATATCCATTTTTTCCTAAAATAATTATCATGATTGAAGCAAAGTCTCGGGAGGGGGCATGTTCGAAAAATAAGGAAAAAGCATTTTTAAGAGCCCATTCAATCGAAAACTATCTGCCCTGAAGGCGCTTTTTGCATCAAAATTATCAAGAATTCTTCTAGAATCAAAATAAACAAATAATGTTTCATCTGTAACTCTTTTGTCTGGGGTTATTGCTATTATTCTTCTCGATGATTCAAAAGCAAGAATGGAGAAAAAATCTATAAAATAATTAACATCTTCAATAAGGTAATCTGAAGTGTCTATAATTGCAAAGCTACGAAATAAATTTTCTGACTGATCAAAAAGATTTATTAATTTATGAATACCTTTGTTTAGATCAAAATCTTCTTTTGGCAAATAAAAGGTCTGTTCTTTAACAACGCCTGATATAAAGTTATTTTCAAGTATGCTTTTCATAAATTCTCTTTGCAATATCGCAAAATAAATCATCTTCTTTTATCTCTACCCCTAATTCAAAAGTAAGCCAATTTATTTCTTTTTCTGTTAACATAAAATCGCTCACCATGCTTTCGTCAGTTAAAAGACTTTGGCTCCAACCTACTTCTATAAAATCTAAAGCTTTTAAAATTGAATTTACTGCTTGATCGTATTTCTCTATCTTGTTAGTAGAGCAAATTTCAATGGATTGATCCTCTAGCGTAATCGCTCTAAGATTTTTGAGTTCTTCAAAATAAGGGTGCCTGAAATTAGAAATTGCCATTAAAATAAAATATCGAAAAGAATTAGGAAGGCCAATAGAAAACAAAACATGGTTATTATATCTGTCACTATTAATATAGTAGTGAAATAAATATTAATTTCTATTATTAAACTCGCCCTCAGACAAAGTTTTCTTTGCAAAAACTACAAAAGCTTCCGAGGCCTTCTTTTGTTCCTTTGGGTTGCTTTTGTTTTGATAAACATGGTATAGTAAATCCTTAAATTTGTATGGCAAAGATTTATTTTTCTGTTGAAAATAATTATAAAATTCAGTAAACCAATAAAAAGCAGTAGCCGTCAAGTTCCCCATTCTTTCATGACTTTGAATGAATTCAGCATAACCTGCATTTTTATCTCTTCGCTTATTTGAGGCTCGCTCATTCGAGCAATCTTTAAATTTTACTCTGCCGCCCCTTACGTCAACGCAAATATTTTGCGAATAAATATGTTGCGACTCAATGTCTTCGTACACTTCAAGAATTAACGGGGTCTCATTTTCGCAGTAATCCTTGCATTGCTTGCCTGCAAAGCAGTCATCGTTGCGTATGAAATACTCATAATACCTTCCATTTGGTAATCTTGGGTACAATACTTCTCTTAAGTGGCTCATTGTATATAGGCGAATAGGCCGACCCTTTCTCTTAATTAAACCGCTCATATCAATTTTTGGCTTAGTGCTATAAAAATAATAATGTGTGTGCCTTGGTTTATATTTGAATGTTTTACTCTTTTTCATTATTAATTATATTTCCAAATTTTACCCTTAGTATCTAGTTCGCAGCTTAACAGCATAATTTTGTTATATATTGCATATAAAAAAGAGAAACAGTTAAAATATAGTAATTTGCTTATTAAATTACCAATAAAATATAAAAAAAATGATAATACTAACTTTATCATTTTTTAATGCCTTTTGGTAATTCTGGGGCATACATCCAATGCGTAACTTCTCCAGTAATCATTCCTGCGCAGCCACCAAAAATATAATTATTGTCTTGAGATATCCTTTTATCTCTTCCTAAATAATAACCGATTCCTTGAAACTCATCATTCGTACAAAAAACTACAAGCTTCTCTAAGGAAGGTTCTTCAACTAAAACATCCTTCCATATCATGTTACTAAGTTTCAGCGATAAAGATTCTTGTGCATCCGAAAAACCTTTATTATAACCTCGTTCAAAATATATTGATTCTTTTATACTTTCTTCCATTTTTTTATATTATATAAATATGTATCTCGAAAGTCAACCCCAAATGGCATTATGTCTCCTAAGCACAAACCCTAATATAAACCAATTAAAATTTATGACATCTATGTCAAAGCACTATGATATTTTTGTAGCCATTGATTCTGACGAAAAACAAAGGCAAGAAAACTTAAGCTCAAGTTTGCGAAACAAAATTAAATTTATAAACGTTTCTCGTGGCCAAGCTGAAAAACTAGGTTATTTCGGCTCAACTTATAGCGGAAATGGAATAATTGAAGTTTCTACTAGAGATAAAGCGCTTTATTTTTTCTGCGAAGAAAATAATTTATATAAAAACGTCTGGATGATTGAAGATGACGTTTTTATTCCTAGTTCAAAAACTTTAAATAATATTGATTCTCTCTATCCCGACGCAGATTTATTATGCTCTAAGCTTCATACCGTAAATAAAGAATGGTTTTGGCATATGAACGCAAAAGAAGAGTTTCCTGAATGCCCAATTTTTAGGTCAATGGTGTGCGCTTTGAGGTGTTCTGCAAAAATGCTAATGGAAATTAAAAAATCTGCAAATGAGAAAAAATATTTAGAAATGGATGAATTATTATTCGCAAACATAGCAAAGAAAAAAAATTTAAACATATCAAGCGCTAAAGAACTCGATCATTTAGTTTTTTACGAACATGATTTGCCATTTTCTTGGTCTGAAGTCTCAAAAATAAAGCAAACTCATTTGTATCACCCTTGCAAGGGCTACAAAAAACAGTCTTCTATTAGGTCTCGAATTAAACCAACGTTACATTAGTGCTTGATATAAATGGTGGAGGATTATCAGAAAACTCAATCCTGTCTTGAAAAACTATCCCATAATCGTTTTCATTTTGAAAGGAAACATTGTCGCCCATCACCACCAACGGCTCTTCTTTTTGAAAAATAGAAGAAAGGATCTCATCGAAATGCACATCTGAGTCAAACTCTTTCTCTTTTGCAATGACAAGCTTGGCTCCAGCTTTTGTTATTCCGAAAGCGTGACAACATCTTGACTCGCCATTTTTAAATCTATATACAGGCATCTCCAGAATGCTTTTATCTGTTTTTTCTGGAGCTGATGACGAACAAGCCCCCAAATAAAAAAAGTTTTTTGAAGCTTTTTCAAAGGATTTTAATCTTGTAGGCCCAATGTAGTTCCAAAATTGAATGTCGTCCTCAAAGACGTAAGACCACTTTTTTCTTTGTGCAGCAATCTTTTTCATGATTTCTAACATACTTAATCTTTTCGAAAAGTTTTTGATGTTATGTGTTTTAACATCGCAAAGAATAGTGTTAAATAACACTCTGTCAAGAATTTCTTTAGTATGTTTCCCCCGCTCCGATGAGTGGTCTAAGGATAAAATATATGCGTCGCTCATCTTTTGATAGAATCTATAATTGACATTACTCCATCTTTGTTTTTGGTATGGAGCTGCTCTCCGTTGACGAAAGTAATCTTCCACCATTTGTCTGAATTGCGATTATCATAACGTTCTTTAACATAAACAACGTTTTTCGGATTAATATAATAATGTTCGTTATTTGAGTCTTCTATCTGTATCATTTTTGTTCTTTAGATTTTATAAAAAGTATTTCTCTTATTTGAGAAAATCTTGATTCCACATCTTTGATCTCTCCATTGATTTTATTAAAATTTTGTTTATTTTTTTTGTTTACTGTCTGAAGTATCTCTGTAGAAAGTTCAGATAGTTCTTCTGCACATTTTAAAAAAATATGTTTATCTTTATCGTTGAGGTTCATAAATGTCTTCTATGCTAATGTTGACCTGATGCCCTTCTTTAGTCTTTGATATTTTTAAAGTGATTGAATCATGATTTGCAAGAAATAAAGATCTATTTGCTATATCAGATATTTCGTCTAAGTCGCAACCTCCAAAGTATATGCCTTTTTTAAGGTTATAAGTTTTTTCATAAAAAAGATTCATTAGATCTTCCGCCATTTCATTTGGTATGTTTCGTTTACTCATTTATATTTGACATTTTTTTGATTTTTGAATAAGATTTCTTATAAAATTCACTGATTTTAAGATCTAAATCTTGTCGAATTGATTCAACATCATGACGGTTTGAGAAAAATACTATTTCTCTTAGTAAGATTTCTGAAACGTATAATGACATCATCATTGGGTTTGACTCGTTAAAAAAACAGACATACTTCGGGTTTTTGCTATTTATTAAAACTTTAAATTTAAAAAATGGATCTAGTTTTGACATAAGGTATTTCTCCTTGTCTTCAAAATCTACGATTTCAAAAGGGATTGACTTTTTTACTTTTGTTAATTGCAAGACAGCCTCTTGCCAAACCTCTCTTTTAGGAAAGAATTTGCCTTCTGTATCTCCAGTATTTTTACCAAATAAAGATTTTTGGGTTTTTAATGCAGAACCTACTGCCTCTGAATTTAGTTCTCCCAATTTCTCAATAGTAACGTGCTCGTAAGCATCATGCTCTATGCCAAAATCTCCAATAATATCTAAAAGATCATCTTGCTCTATTAAGCCTACAATAAACTCACTCATTTTTGCGGTCAGCGCTTCAACAGCATTGGCGGAAAAAGAATTGTTCGCTAAATCAAAGGTTATTATCCACTTAACTAAAGCCTCTCCTATACAAGAGTATAAAGGAGTTGTTAAAGGGTGATCTGTCCTTAAGCTATGATGAGATAAATCTTTTGCGTTGTTATTTGAGAAATCTTTGTCCTCGGTTATATTTTTGCAGGAAACAAAACCTATAAGTGAATTAAAATACTTCTCCAGCAAATTATATTCAAACCTATCGTGCCCTAATGTTTTAGCTATTTGCATGCACCTTGATTTTTCAGGCAAATCTGAAAAATTGAACGAACACACCTTTACGTCAGAAACTAAATCTATTGTTTTGTGGTGAAAGCCTAGGATTTCTTTAGAGTTTCTTACGTAGGACAATCTAAAGTCTACTAAGGCAGTTTTTGTTTCCTCTTTCAAACCTGGCTTTAATAACTGATAATCGAAGGACTCTTGAAAATTAATTGATTGTCCTGGCAATTTGTAATTAAAGTTAATAGATTTACCTTGAAAAACTAAATCAAAAGACAGCCCATCTTCTTTTAATTTTTGCACAAGCAAGCCGAAAAAAGATTGTAGCTCTAACCTGATATCTTCTTCTTGCCAGCCATGCTGTTCCACTTCTTGCGATAGTTTTTTAATAACAATTTTTGTCCCCGAAGACCCTTTTACTGTGCAATCCTTTGGGTTGATTTTAGTAATAGGCGGAGAATAATCGTCTAAAAAATCTATTTTAGGTGGATGGTAGTCTACTAAATGACAATCACCTGATAAATCTTTAGTTTCGATTTGCCAATGAGTATTTTCAGAGTGAGAAAGCTTATCATTTGAAATTTTGCCACCTATGCCCATTTGGCCAAGCCTTAAGCTTTTTCCTTCTAACTGATCATAAGAATTGCCATATATAAAATACTTTTCAAAAGAATTTAAACCGTTTTCATCTTTCTTTGCTGAGAGGCCAATACCATTGTCTTCAATAATTGCGCAGTCCTTAAATAAGGATATTTCACAATAAGAGGCATCATTTTGTAGAGCGTTTTTAACCAGCTCTGTAAACGCTTGAGGTATGTTTACAGTAGACTTAAGTATTGTTCTTAGGTTTGAACCAGTTCTAACTTTTATATTCATTTGCAACCACTAGGAGGACATAACCTTTTTTTAGATTTGAAATCTATAATTACTCTTTCGCCAGTGACAGGATCTGGCCTAAGCTCTATTGGAGAATCATTATTGTTTCTTTTTAGATTTAAATGGTTAATTATAACCCAATGATCTTTACTGAATTTTCTAGAAGGGTTTCTCCAATGGTCTTTAGATAAAGCCCCAAGATAACTCTCTTCAAGGGGATCTTGATTTACAATAATAACTCGTTTTTTTGGCATTAAACTTCGCTTGCTATCTTCGGGAAAGATTTTTTGAGGCTTCTTGCGTTCGATTAACCATTGATTGTGGTGTTTTGTTACATAAATCCTGTCTTCTATAGAAAAAGCCGTAAGTTTTCTGTCTAAAAGAGAAAGATCTCTTTTTTGCAGTTTAACAAAAATAGAATCTGGGCAGTATTCTATAAGCCTTGCTTCTACTCTTGAATCGTAATCTGCAGAATAAAACGTGCGAAACTCGGAAACTTCGGCAAAAATAAATCCGCAAAAAAGGGGGAGTAATATTAAAATTTTCATTCAGAATATGGTTTTACATCTCCGTGCGCGCTCATCTTGCGGTCTTCGTATTCTCCTACTAGTCTTCTATAAAGTTCAAGCTTAACTCCTTCTAGAGCGCCCATGATGTCGTTATATGTTCTATAACTTTCATGGTTTTGACGAATATACTCTGCTACCACCTGGTGGATTGCATAATTTAAGTCGCCAGGGTTATCCATTATCGATTGATTAATGTTTTCTAAACCCGAATCTATGATTTCTTTTTCTTCTTTTGTTATATATGGCATAATGATGCTATCATAATAAATTTAGATTTAAAAGTCAAGATAAAATTACATAAATTCAATCTCTGCTCCTTCTTCTCTTACTTTTCGCATAAATAAATATTTATTTTTAACCTTCTCAGTTACCATCAATAATCTAAAATTCTGAGCCTGTGTTTCTATGCAGTTTTTTTTGTGGCTATACAAATAATCTGGGAAATTTCTAAAATTTATACCATGCTTTAAAAATAAATTAACCCAAAAATATTCATCCATTGGAGCTAAGCCTGACAATTTTTCAAAATAATTTTCTTTAATGCATATTTCATATATAAAGTCAAAGTCTTCTTTATTAATGCAAAAAAACATTTGCTGTTTTTCAAAATTGGCAAATTTTGATTCAATCCCATTGGCCAAAAAAACAAGGTGGTTCCACTTGTTTTGATTTACTCCCACAAAAAGATTTTGCTGATCATATTCAAAATGATCGGAATAATCATCCAGTTCATGCTTGTCTTGCAAGGCAAAAGTCGTTTCTTCATTAAATGCAATAAAACCCTTGCTTCTTGGTAAGGGCAAAGTGTCTCCGCTAATTAGATAGACTATTTCTGCCCCCCTGGAAAACAAGTTGGAAAATAATAAAATTTCAGCCTTAACTAAAGACGGAGCGGCCCATCTAGTATCTACTCTATCTGTAAATTCTAAATCTTCTAAAAGATCTGAATCAAAATCTTCTTTGCTGTGGCAAGCCAATAAAACTTCATTGCCAAGCTCTTCAAGCTCTTTAAATAATTTTTTCCATACATGTTGATTATGTATATTCCTATAGATTAGAAATGCAAACCCTATTTTCACGAGCTAAATCTCTGTTTTTTGATAGTCTTCTGTAAACCAAATAGGCATTGTAAACCTAGCAATAGGCTCTTTTCCTTGGGAAACTCTTCTTACTCCATGCATGTGATTCCAATCGGCCATAAATAAAGATAATTTTCCAACTTCTGGCCGAACCTGAATGTTGTATTTAGGGAAATATGTTTCTCCGCCTGCATAATCATCATTTAAGTAAAGAACTCCCCCTCCGAACCTCCAATCTGAGCTACTACCTCTAGAATCTCTTGGAGTTCCATCCATTTCGTAAGAATCCGCATGGACTGCCATATCTTCTCCGTTTTTCCATACAACTAAATCAGAATATTCTGGATATAAGGTCTTTTTAAAAAAATCTCTGGCTGCAATAGTTGCATCAAATCTAAAACTTGAAATAATTTTAATTACATCTTCGTCTTCGTGTCCCATAGGTAACGACCTGCACTGCAGCCAAGGAAAAGTTTTACCTATAAATTTTGCTGCACCGTTAAAATTTTGAAAGTCTTGCTTGGAGAAAAACTTTATAATCTCTGCACAGTCTTCTGCGCTTAAGAAATTCTTAATGCTTGTCACCCTCATAGTCGCTGGGTCTGCTTCCCAAGACTGAATAGTCCTCTCAAATTCTTTTCTAGGGAGGTTCTTCGATTTTAGGTCTTTTAATTTTTGTTTTGTTTCTGCGTCCATTTTATTTGTTATATAATATGCTAAGATTGAAATTTTTGCAAGAAAAAAGTGTAATCTATATTAGATATGCCTAAAAAAGAAATTCGAAAAATAGTTTTCGGGTTAATTCATGAAAAATTGTTGAAAGAACATGATAACCCCTGTGAAGCTAATTGTCAAGAAATTAAAAAGCAAGCGGTAAAAATCTACAAAAAACTCAGCGGGTTTGACATATATTCCATGTATGATCAACATAAACAACAAAAAATTAGTGAATATTTGTATTCTAATATTAATTCATCTATGTTTATGTATTGGGTAAACGGAACTCCAGCAAAGCGAGAGATGAGACTAAAAGAATACGTCAAGCATTATTATAGTCAGATGAGCCCCTTAGAAGTCGCAGCTATATGCGAAAAGCTGGGGCTTATTAATTAATGCTAGTGTAAATTTTAAAAAGATGGAACTTTGCAATAACACTCCAGCAATAAAATGCTTTTTAAGAAGAGAATTTGTCTCTAATTCTAAAGACATTCCCGATCATTTAAATTGTGTGATTTTTGGAGTCCACACAATCAAAAATCAAGCTATGACATTTGTAGCTATGATTGAAAATGGCGCAGTATATACCAAGCTACCCTTACATGCCTTTTGTTGGCTCAAGGAAGCCCCACAAAGAGATTTGTCATTCTTGATGACTTATGACTCATTTAGTTATTCTAATAGCGTTATTGAATACGATTATCTCAAATATATGAATTGTAAGTTTTTTGATGAAAATAAAGAATTTCATCATGGTCAATATATGTTCACCCTAGAACCTTATGGTTCGGATCGCGCAGAAGACCCAAGGTTTTATAAACCATTTCATTTTATAAAATTAAAAGAGGGCAATTTTGCCGCGCAACCAACAAATAAGATCATATGGGATGACCATATAGTAAATGATAGTGTAAAATTTATACCTAAACCCAATACAGAAATATATAATGTAGAATGAAAATATTTTATGACCATGTAATTTCTAAGCAAGCTGATACAGACTTTAATTATACTCTAATTTCTGCTTGGGTTGATAGTGGCGAAGAGGATGAGGCTCTAGCTACGGGTTGGTTGCCTACATATTTTTATACTGATGATTGTGAATTTGCGAAAGAGAGTGAGGTAAATAAGCGTCAAATTTGGTGTCAATTAAGAAGTACAAGAATCGATTGCGAAAAGTTCCGTGCAAAAAGCAAGCATTTAAAAGCATTAAAATTAGAAAACTTTAAGTATCAAATAGTAGAACAAAAAGATATATATGGAGATTTAAATATACTATCTACTCTTTATCAAATATACAACAAATATGTAACTCACAAAAATTACAAAGATATATTAGATAAAGATGGTTTTATTAAACATATCATTGATGATAGTAGTCATTTTATTTTATTTATGCTTGATGATCGAATAGTAGCTTGTACAGCAATGCAGCAGTTCGGGAACAGTTTTGTTTCGGGTTTGTTTTTTTGGGATTACTCTGAGCCACAATTATCATTAGGTAATTTATCCAACCATCTCGAAGTTGAACTTTCAAGAGAGCATGGCTTCAAATACTTATACATCGGAGTATATAGTGAAATACCTTCTCAATACAAATCATATATCAAAGGGGTACAAGTTTGGACAGGAAGAAAATGGATGTCAAATAAACGACAATTAATAAATATTGCACAGAACGATTCTAGTAGCAATACATTAGAAGATTTTGTAGATTATAATAAATTTCAAAAATTATTAGAGTTTTAAGGTCACTGCTGGCTATTGATATAAAAATCATTTGTGAAGATTCCAGAAATTTCTTGATTAGAAATAATATTTTCTAAGTCTTCGCAAACATAAGAGATTAAATCTTCTATTGTCTGCACATCTTCTTCGGTGGCAAATCGAAAGTCTAAGGAGTTTTTTTCTGCCTTCAGCTCATTTAATTCATCTAGCTTTTCATTAATCTCTGCCGATAATGTTCCTCGATCCCTCAAGCCCCTCCTCCTTCAAGCTTAAGTTCTTTGATCATCTGCTCCAAGCCTAGTCTTGCATCATTAATAGCCAGTTTAAGTGTTGCGGTTACATTTATAAGTTCGCTCAAGCTGGAAATTGCCACTTCTCTTTCAACTGGTTGGTTGGATGGCTTAATCCTTTTTAAATCTCTTACTGTATGCATTTGTTTGTCATAAAAGGATAAAAGACTCACATGATCTTCTAAAGATTCTTCGCAAAAATTTAAAAAATCCTCTTCTGTGATCGCTCCTGCCTCAACTAAAGCAGCTTTTTTATCAACATGAGCAATAAAAAAAGCCACCTTGTCTTCATAATTTGTGACATTTTCTAAGACGAAATCAAATGTATCCCAAAGAGTATTAATCTGAGCGCTATTCATTAAGCTGCATTTTTGCCTTTAGCTCCCTAAGCTGTTCTCTTAATACGTTCACTGCAGTTTTTAAATGGCCGCAGTCTTCGGGTTTAATTTTTTTTTGAATGAGATCAATCTCTTCATATAGAAAGGACATTCTTAGAGCTTTGTTGTAAAGTTCTTCTCTTTTTATTGCCTCTCTGCGCTCGTTAATCAGTTGATTCTGTATAGTCATCATTTAAAAATTTATATAATAATTCAAATTCTCTAAGGCCAAGATATTTACAAAAATATAAGCAAAACTCTGCCAACCTCGAGTGGCTCCAGTCTTCGGAGAAAATAATATCCCCCACTTCAACGTAATCACCTTCTTGCCATAACTCAGTTAATGTTAGAAATTCAGTTTTCATTTTAATTCTTCTTTTGTTTGTTGTAAGTTAATATCTAGGGATACTGTTTCCCACTTCTTTGAATATCTATTATATACTTCTACCGAGATAGTATCAAGATTTAAATGGTTTTTAGTTGTCATATAATCATGAAAAGAAAGAGCTTGCTCTGCGTTTTCTGCCATGTAATAATGGTAGCTGGTTTTTACTGCATGGTCATGCCTATACTTTATTCTGTATTCTTCTATACCCATGGGATTTGTGAAAATTCAGTGTTTTGATCTAAAGCTGTAATGTAATCTAAGGCGTACTTGATCGCTAAAATTTGATTTTTAACTAACAATTCTCTATCTTTATCGTTTTCGCATTCTATTTCTGAATACTTGTTTAAAATATCTGCAAGTGCTGCTCGCGCAAATCTCACACCTTCTTCTTTTCCTTTAATGAATTCTAAATCTAGTTGTTCTGAATTTAATTCTGAGCTAAAATTGGACTCTATTAAGTCTTCTTCTGCCTCTGCGTAACCATCATTATAGCCTCTTAGGTACTCATCAGAAAAATCATCTTCTTCTTCCATATAGTCATTATATCGAAAACAATAAGTTTAATCAAGAAAAAGTGTAAATTACTTATTATCTTCGGGTAATCGTGAAAACTTTATTTTTTTGTTTTCATGCCCCCATCTTTTACGCATTAATCCTTCGTATCTTGCAATATGCATAACCCTGCCATTAAACTTTACATTTTCATACCATGGATACCAACCTAAGTGTTTATGTATAGATATGATTGAAAGGCATGGATTGGTAACCTTTCGAATTTTAGATAACTGATAATTCATCATTCCGTCACAGCTTGGTTGCCCCAATTGAATATTAAAATTATTTTTATTAACTTTAAAGGGCGTTTCAAAAATCCAAGAATCAATTGATGACCCTTCAAGAACATTTCTTCCATGCATAGTTCTTAGCTTAAGGCCATCATATACAATATCTATACCTTCTTTTTTTACCTTCATCTCATCTAATATATTATACCTCGTAAGCACAAAGCACTCTTTGTTATAGTCTCTTTTTGAGAGCAAGGCTAATTTATCTGCATTAGATTTTGGAAAATAAATATCTGAGTTGCATATTATCCATTTACTAGATTTAGTCTTGTTGCAAAATTCAAACAAGTCATAAAATGTTGGCCTCCAGGATACTTCATGGATAAAAATTCGTTTGCTCAATTTAGATAAATGATCAAGCCTGGATTTCTGCTCTTTGTCTGGAAAATTTATCTTATCTGGGAGATTTATCTCTAATGCAATATATATTTCGTCGATTGTTGGATTGTCGAGGTTTCGTGATATACAAAATAAAAACTCTGTCCAGCGTTGTTCACTAAGTCTAAGGTTAATGGTTGTAAGAAATTTATACATGATTCATTTTCCAAATTCATAATTAAAATATTCTATGTCTCTTGCATACTTTTCTGCAACAATCTCACTTGTTTCTTTGTTATAATACTGAGTGTAATGCCTGTGGTTTGTATTGTTTACGTGTGGTAATTTCCGAGGTTTAATACCAATTTTGCCGCAAACAAAATTAAAGTCTGCTTGAAGGTTTTCAAATTTACCAATAAAGTCTATATTTTTATCGGACTTTATCCAGTCATATTGTAATAAACCTTCTCCTTCTCGTCGAGGAACATCAATACATCTTATTGTACCTGTTTGAAAATAATCATGCGTCACCCAATCTGAAAAACTTAACTTAGCAAATTCTGGATTCGTATTCCTCCAGCTCTTTGGAAATGAAAATTCAGAAACCCATAAATAGTTATACATAGATACGGTCAAATCCCAAGGGTTTCTAACAAAAGAAAATGAAAAATAATTTTTATCATTTTTGATCTGAGAAAATTTGTGATGTTTGTTTTCTACATCTTTTTTATCCGCGTCATGGTAAAAAATTTTTTCAATGCTTGTTCCTCCTGTTTTGGGAATATGTATGAAAATAAATTTATACTTGTGGCTTATCATTTTTCGAGCGCATTCCTGAGGCATGTAATCTTTTCTTTTATATCTCTCGGGGAAATAACGGGATGTACAACTTTGCTTCCTTCAACCATTTTCCCTCTATGTATAAGGTTTTTAGATATCCCCAATGCTTTGAGTTTATATTTATGTAGGTTTAAAACAAAAGAGTGTTGATTTACGCTTTTATCTATCCTGTTATTTATTGAATATAAAAATTCATTAAACTTTTGTTGGTCATTTCCGTTGAATAAGTGGTAATGACTGATAAAATTTCTAATTAGATCGCTCGAGGATCGGTTAAAGCCCATCCATCCCGTGCATACGGTTATTCCCCATTTATTTCTAACGGACTGAGGGTAAGCTTCCTTATGATGGACTGTGGATAAATGTATGTCGTAAGGCTCTTTAAGTATATCTCCCAGAGGGTTCCCTATCCAAATTGCATCTGTATCAGAATATATAACATATTCGTACTTAGATAATAAATCCAATAGGATTTTAAATCTAATTAAACCAAAATCTGTAAAATCAAACCGATCTTGAGCTTGGTCCCTATAAAAAACACATTTTTTCTTTTTTTTAGTTAAGTGGTCAAAGCTTTTTTGATCTATGCAATATAGTGTATAATCGAGCCCTAATTTATCCATATAGTTTGACCAATATTTTGCCAAATAAACATAATGAAAATTAGTATATCCAAATATTTTATAATTCATTGTTAATTTATTTCCCGAATTCGTACCCGAAATAATCAATGTCCCTTGCATACTTTTTTGCAATAATCTCACATGCCTCGGCATCATAATATTCAGTATAGTGTTTATGCTTTGATTTATTAGAATGCGGTAATGTTGTTTCAGGTATTCCGATTTTATCACAAGCCGCATGAAAATCTTGTTGTAGGTTTTCAAAACGAACCAAATTGATATGATTCGTGTCTATAAGATCTGTATATATAAAGTCATACTGAGGTTTAAAATACCAATCTCCTGTATGATCCTGCAAAAACTCTTTAAATGTTAGTTTCTGATAGTCCACGCCTTGAAATAAACCTTTTACGGATTTTTCCCATTTCCACATAGACAAAATTCTTTCAAAAGGATCTCGAATAACGCAGAAGATTTGGTAGTTATTTATATATTCAGCAGGATATGATTCTAGGTTTGCATGTTTCCTGGGTTCGGTGCTCTTGTTTTTATTGGTAAAATTGCTCCACGCATCTCGCCTGACATCTAATCGGTGCTCATAAAAATCAAATGTGTTCCATTGTGGTTGTTGTATAATTTTTCGAGTTCTTGCATATTCAATTAATGTTTGCATTAAGCTTGTTGATGCTGTTTTCGGCGGAAATAAAAAAATAAATTTATGTGAGTGGCTTATCATTGCAGTAAAGACTCGAAAGTCTTTTTATGAAGGTTGTTTTTCTTTAAAAAATGATTGTAATTAAAATCTAACACCTCTTTTGCTTGCTCTATCAAACTGAGCCAAGATGAGTCAGTCATATTGCAAAGCCTTTCGACTTCTTTAATGATTGCATCTATTCTATTATCTAAATCTATAATGTCGTCATACTCTTCGTTAATATATGGGCTAAATGTTTTAAATCCGTCGTGCTTTAGGGTCTTAAGAACATTAAAATTGCCTGCTATAATAAATGGGTGTTTCTGCAAAATAGCCTTGACGGTTTTTTCTGTATAACGATTAGTAAATGTTTGCATCTCAGATTCTTGAACTAAAGAAAAATTGGTATTCTTGTAAAGTGTTTGATTTATAAAATTAATTAATGGATAATTTTCGCCTGCTGGTCTACTAGCAATAATATCTCCTGGAATTTTTTTTGGAATTTGGTTTCTGAGACGGATATCAAGATTGCGGAATTGATCTTTAATGTCTAAAAGCGACCACAATGATTGGCTTAATAAATCTCTTGAGTATAACGCGTTTATCATTCTAACTTTTTCTTCTCTTGCATAACCATTTAAATACAAAAATTTATACCGACCCTTAATTGGCGGACTCGAACCAAATCTATAATCTCCCCACGCCATATTAGAATATAATATATCTTGGTCATTCTCTGCTAATTGATTTTGAGTCAATAAAACTGTTTGGGCTTGAAATCTCTGCGATACCTCTTGGGTAAAACTTTTTAAAAATTCAGGATGATAAACGTTTTTAATCCCTACTCCTCCCTCGTTAAAAGTGTTTATGATAATTTTCTTAAAATTTCCAACCCTTCTTTTGTCTTCAAAGTTGTTAGATAGAAGGCACTCATTTTTGTAATACGGAAAATAAATAAAAACATCTCCATTTTGAGGCACTGGATTAAGATTGGAGTGAGAATTTAGCGAAAGAGAATCTGTCGTCAAAAAGGTATAATTTGTAGTCGATCTATTAAATTTCGGAATATAATGCAGTGCTTCATTGCTGAAGGGCAAATTCGAAACAATTCTTTGCATTATATTAAAATATTTTTTTTAGAATGAGAAAACTTTGGGTTTTCCTTCAAGCCTTTTGATAATTCCAATAATTGATCTCGTATTATTAATGGATCAGAAAACTCAATTTCGTTTTTGTGGATAAGTTTTAAGGGTTGATGCTCTGATGTTAAGGCAACCCAGTCTCCAAGAAAATCTATTCCTTTGATTCCTCCTTCTTCGCAGTTTTCTTGGACAAAATTGCCTACGTCAACTCCCCTAAAAAACTTATGAGGTCTATAAGTACCAAACCATTGATCAGAAGTCTTTTCAAAAACAAAAACATATGGGCTTCCAGCGTCTGTTACAAATAATTTTCCTTCTTTATCAATTCTTACGTCATGCGGAAATAAAATATCTGTAAATCTTGCTAAAGGATCTTTCTGGTTAAATTTTTCAGCAGAATACATTAAACATTCTCCAGTTCCATGCGACGCTACAAAAAAATAATCTTTACAAGGAGATAATAGTAAACTATCTGGAAACATTAGTTCTCCACCTTCTGCAACTGAAGTATTTTTGCTAATGATTTGATAGTTTTGTTTAGATATTTTAAATCTTGATATGGCATGCTTAAAAACGTTACCTATAAATAATATGAAACACGTTGGCTCTTCTTTGGCAATAATACAAGTCGGCGCATCAATAAGCTCATCTGTTAATGTAAGTTTACTTTGAATTTTGTATAAATAAATATTGCTAGTAAAAAGTGGTAATGTAAATAGTTCTATATTCCCCCATCGGTTTGCTACAAAAAAATCTTTTTCATTTACAAAACACAAGCTGTGCGGAGCTTTAAGCTGTTGAGAGTAAATGACGTAAGAGTTAACTACATCTCCGTTATTAACTTCATTAGCATATATACAGTTATTTTTAAAGTCTAAAATTAGAAGAAATTTTCCACAAGGAGTAAATTGAAGATGTTCGCATCTCGGCCCCTTTTTAAATCTAGGTTTCATAAAAATATGATAATCTTCGAGAGAAACTTTTCAAACTATTATTTGAAATAGTCGGAAGGGTAAGTTTTAGTTTTTTCTGGCAAAAATGATTTATGTTCATGCCATTCTGAAGGCAGAATAACTAAATTAAACACTAATTTAGGATATCGATTTTTAATTGATTCACAAAGATCACGCATAACTTCTTTGGGGTAGCCATCGTTATATGTAGAAGGATCTGCCCAGGAGTTGCGCTCGCAGTGTTTGGAGACAAAAATAAAATTTACCTTAAAAAATCCAGAATCACAATAAAAATCTAAATTTTTAATCCTTTGCTCGTATCTCTTTGCAAAGTTTTGAAAACCATTTTTAATGAAATGATCTGATCCCTCTGTCCAAATATTTTTGTTTAAGTCTGCTTCTGGAGTAAAAGATTCATGATTGAAATAGAAACCATATTCATGATTAGATATAAGATAGTGTTCTTGGTCTTCAAAAGGTCGCCTGATTAGAAATGATCTTTCGGTAAATAAATTAAAGTTATCATTAAAACATTTTGTCACTCCCTTAACGTCCGCAACCATTAAATCAAAGGGGCATGATTTATAACCATCTTTTTTAGAGGGACGCATCTTCTTTCTTACTCCAAATATAGTGGACCTACAATCTTCTCCTAATGCTATTGATATAATTGCCATTATTTTTGAACTAATGAAACTTTATTCAAGAACTTGTTAAACTCGTATTTGCAGAATAAATCATTTTTAATAAAACTATCTCTAGCAATTTGAGACATTTGTAATTTCTTTTCTAGCGACAAATTAGTTAAAAGATTTACTGATCGTTTTAACTCTGCATGCTTAAAGGTTTGAAGGGGAATAGAAAAAAATCCCCTTTCTGTTTTGCTTGTCGAATTAAGTAAAAAGCCAAAGTCTGAACGAATTAGCTCATTCATGGGAGGATAATCTGTAGATATAACAATTGAACCAAAACCTTTCGCTTCGTTTATGTAGTGCCCAAAAGATTCTGCTTCGCTGGGGCAAATGGCAAAACCACAATTTGACTGTAGTCTGAATTTATCTGATTCCTTCAACTTCTTGGAAAAGATTTTTATATTTTTTGATTTTTGGGCTTTTACCATTAAATGTTCGCACTCCCTAAAGCAACTTCTATATTCTGGCCTATCTAAGCAAACTAAATTAAGTTCTGGGAAATTTGGTTCAGATAACCAGGTTTCTAAAACTATTCGAGTATTTTTTAATGGCGAAACTCCAGATAAATGTAAGAATTTTTCATAATTTAAATTTTTAAAATCTATTTTGGGCGGGACTAGGCTTGTTGAACTAATATATACAACTTCGTAGGTAAAATTATATACGTATTTTAAATCTAAAAACAAATTCCTGCATAATTCTGACGCACAAAGAATATAATGAATTTTATCAAGATTGTCTATATTGAAAAAATGCTCTGGATAAGGTAATAGCACATTAATTTTTGATCTTTTTAATAAATTTATATTTAATGATTCTAAGTGCAAGCAAACATCTAGAACTTCTCCTGCTTTTAAAACAGGATTTGTTTTAACTCTAATACCATTCAGCTCTGCCTGCTTTTGAAAAAAGGCTACATATAATTGAGTTCCAAGGCCTGAGCCATGATTAATGCCCATTAAGCCCATATCGAATGAGTGTAATGGTTTGCATGAGTTCCAGAGCCATTTCCAAATTCAGACATATTAAAAATATGTATATTGCTTTTAAATAAATCTTTTTTTCTGAAAATCTCATTTAACCTCTCTGGCCCAGTGTCCAGAAGAGGATTGTCGTGAACATTAAAAGCTAAAGAAATTTCATTTAAAATACATTTCAAATGATAAGATTCTTTTGGCGCTCCAAAAAACGCTTGCCCAATAACCCACTTGCCTTCAGAGTCTTCTTCGAAGCATTCGTTCCGCAATTCAATATTCCTATTTGCTTTGTAAGAAACAAAATCGCAAGAATTAACTTTATCTGGCAGAGGGCGCGAAAAAATAAAGTCTAAATCCGCGTAAAAACCCCCAAAATTATAAATTAAAACATAGCGAAAAAAATCTACCTTTTTTATGTGGTGATCTAAGCAATGAAAGGCGTTTTTCCACAAAGAAGGCTGCGTATTCATATAAGAATGCATTTTCTCGTCTGTCCATAATCTGTATCTGTAATCTTTAAAAAATTTAAGTATAGAATTCTTTGATCGCAGGCCTATTTTCCCATCTGAATAAGAAGAAAGTTCTTCTTCTCTCCAGGTTTGAAAGAAATTTTTTTGTATCATAACTATTATATGCCTTTAGAAATTTTTTGCCAATATTTTACTTGAAGGTTAAATTCTGGAAAAAAGTTTATCACTTTGTTTACATCGTCTGTAGAAATATTAAAGGTTAACAACTTTCCTGGTTTGTCTTTGAAGAAATCTTGAACCTCTGCTGAGTGGTTTAAGAAATGAGACTTCCAATCTTTTATTAGTTCCGTTTTTGATATTTTAAGCATATTTAAACAATGATTTAAATATTTACCATCATCGTGCCTTACTCTTGAGCTAAGCCAATCATTTAAGGGTCTTGTATTGAGAATAAATTTTGCATCTGGAAATTGATCAAATATCTCTCGATAAAATCTATAGGCAAATATAGGCAAATAATTGGAGTTATAAACATCTTCTAGGTCACTAAAAAAAATAATCTTCTCGTACTCTTTTGGTATAATCTTTTCTCCGTTTAAAAAATTTTTAAGCATTTTTTTTGCAATTTTACCTTGATCTGTATGCCAGTGCAGAGCAGGAATTGAGTTATCTGCGAAAAGCTTGTAAAGCGATCTTGTCCCGCACTTATTAAAACCTATTTGAAACACTTTGGCCATACTAGGTTTTGGATTGCTCTAAGTAGTTGTAGTATCCAAGATACTCATCTATGTAAGAAAAATTTTGTCTAGATTTTAAAAATACTTCTTCAAGAAATATACCATCTGCATTATAAGCATCTTTTTGAAAACGGGAATCTCCGATAAGGCTGCGATCAATACAACACATAGAACTGTCTATGTGATCAACTTGGGGTTTACAAGGATAAAGATATTTAATATAGTCTGGCACTTTTTTTAAGAGTTCCTCAAAGCGTTCCATGGCAAATTCAAAAGTTGGCATTCCAGTCCCCCTAGTGACTTTAACTATTTTGTGCTTGCTTGTTTGCCCTAATGTAAAAAGGTGCCATTCATTTTTGAATTTTCGTAAAATTATATTCGCTGCAGGGGTAAATTCAGCTAAAAAACTGTAAAAATGATTATTCTTAAAAGAATTAAAAAATAACCAAAAATTTGGATTAAATATATTGTCGTCGTCTAGCAAATAGACAAAGCCTTCAGTAATTTGATCAAAAGCCCAGTTTCTTGAGCTATTACCTAATATAGATTTTTCTTCGGCCAAGTGCTGAATTATATTAATGCCTTTATATTTTTTAGGCAAGCCTACCTCAGGCTTAATTCCATAATCATAAACTATATACCAATAAATCTTTGTGTCGGGTGGACTCTGTATGCTTTGAAATAAAAATTTTAAATTCGCTGGTCTAGAGCATGGAGTAATAATATTTAAAATCTTCATTATAATACAAAGGCTACTTTTTTCTTATGCGTTAAATAATAAACATTTATCATTCTCTCTAAAATGAAAGGTATATGAGGCCATTTCTCCAGACCAGTTTTTTCTGCCAAACTCGGAGGAAGTTCAAATTGCATATTATAATCTGATTCTAAATACGCCAGCGATGAAATTTGTTTATCGTTTTTAATTAAATCTATTACTTTTGCTAAGAAATTATTATAGAAATCGTTTGCTATTGTTTTTTTAAAAATAAAAGAATTCGTATAAATTGGGTATATTGTTTTGTTCAGATGGTTTCCGTTGCCTAAATCTGGAATTCCTAGTTTTTGTAAAATTAAATCTACCGCTTCCCACATGCCTGGGGTCCTACTATGGCAATATCGAGGGTTATGAGACTCATTTAAATCTCCCCAAGGATAAGAAGTTAGTTTTGGAGCAATAATGTCTGCTCTATGCAGCGCAGAGGCCGCTCGAGACAAAATGTCATAAGAAAAAGTTGATGTTAGTTTACTACCAACCTTCCACGAGAAAATTCCAAACCATTCA
>Ga0181568_10000417_pt1 | contig 37457 bp, 27 predicted proteins | sample 101ome_20_FD_133758 | JGI IMG/M metagenome (GOLD analysis project Ga0181568, IMG submission 133758) | Coastal salt marsh microbial communities from the Groves Creek Marsh, Skidaway Island, Georgia - 101404AT metaG (megahit assembly) | ecosystem: Environmental > Aquatic > Marine > Intertidal...
ACTGATAATAATGGAGTGATAAACTCTGATGACGATGACTTTGTTGACGAAGATGGAGACGGAATGGACGACGCTTCTGAGGCAACGCCTGTGACAGAGACAGATGGAGATGATCTACCTGACTACTTAGACATAGACTCTGATAACGACGGTATACAAGATGTTGTAGAGGGTGGAGACGGTGACTTAGATACTAATGGAGACGGTGTAATTAATTCAGAGGATGATGGCTTTATAGACGAAGACGGAGACGGAATGGACGATGCTTCTGAGGCTACGCCTGTGACAGAGACAGACGGTGATAATTTCCCTGATTACCAAGATATAGACTCTGACAACGATGGTATATTTGATGTGGTTGAAGGTGGAGACGGTGCCCTTGATACCGATAATAACGGAGTAATCAACTCTGAAGACGATGACTTTGTTGATGAGGACGGTGACGGAATGGATGATAATTCTATTTTATCAGATCCTATAAATACTGATGAAGACTCTAACCCTGACTACATCGACTTAGACTCTGATAATGACGGAATTCATGACGTCACAGAAAGTGGAGACGGTGTCTACGACACAAATAGAGACGGAGAAATAGATTCTAGCGACTCAGGATATAGTGATAAAGATAATAATGGTATGGACGATAATAGTGAGATCACTGATCCTCTTGATTCTGATGGAGATTTATTACCAAATCACCTTGATCTAGATTCTGATAATGATGGAATATATGATGTAGTTGAAGGTGGTGACGGAGATTTAGATACCGACGATAACGGAGTTATTAACTCAGATGATGATGTGTATGTAGATGAAGATGATGATGGAATGCACGACAAGTCTGAGACAACACCAGTAACGAATACAGATAATGATAATTACCCTGACTTTGTTGACCTAGACTCAGATAACGACGGTATCCAAGATGTCATTGAGGGTGGAGACGGTATATTAGATACTAACGGTGATGGAGTTATTGATATAAATGACACAAATGATGAGTTCGAGTTTACTGACGAAGACGGAGACGGAATGGCTGATCTATCTGAAGACACTCCAGTTATTGATACTGACGGTGATGGGTACAATGACTACCAAGATCTTGACGCTGATAATGACGGTATTTTTGATGTAATTGAAGGTGGAGATGGTATTGATGCAGATTTCGATGGCGATGGAGAAAATGAATTTTCTGACTTAGATACGAACAACGACGGTATGATAGACGAAGATGATGAGGGCTACATAGACGCGGATAATAACGGAATGGCAGATGACGCTGAGGGAACAGGACAACCTAATAGTGATGTCACAGAAGACTTAGATGATGGAATTCCAAATTATATTGACCTTGACTCTGATGATGATGGATGTTTTGATGTCATAGAAGCAGGATATGCTGATTTAGATGTTGATGGTATACTTGGATTTGGAGATCCACTAATAGGAGAGAATGGTCTCGTAGTGACTGAGGAAGGAATTGGTTACGAGGAGCCTCTTGATTCTGACAACAACGGAATATTAGACTGTTATGATGCTCTAATCGCAGTTATTGAGATTACATCTCAGCCGCAGTATCCTGGAATTGTGTATAACAGAGAAAATGTTTCATATACTGTAGGAATAACAATAGAGGGAGATCTTCCTCCTGAGTACCAGTGGGAGAGAGGAGAAGTATCTGAAGATGGATTTGATACTACTTGGATAACTCTATCTAATGACTTTAAGTATTCTGGAGTAGATACTGATTCTATGACAATAACAAATGTATTATTTGAAGAAGATAATAAGACCCTTTACAGGGTAAGAGTAACGGCACTAGGTTATAAGTGTGCGTTTGTACTTTCAGATCATGTTATACTTGACGTTAAATTTAGAGATTTACATATACCACAGGGATTCTCTCCAAATAATGACGGAACAAATGATTTCTGGTACATTACTGGAATAGATTTCTATCCAAATAATGTTGTTAAGATTTACAATAGATGGGAAATCAAGGTATTTGAGATGAATAGCTATACTAACCAGGATCCTCAGAGATATTTCGAAGGTATTGCTAACACTGGTAGTACTAACGGAAAACTTCTACCTGAGACCGTGTACTTCTACGTAATAGACCTTGGAGAAACAGATATAGACGGTAATCCAGTAGATGAAAATATTAGGTACGAAAAAGGTTTTGTTTATATTAGAAATGGAAATGAATAATTTTATATAATGATTAAAAAAATAGTATTACTTGTGGTTATGGCTTTCTCTACGTTTATCGTTAGAGCTCAGCAGGATGCTATGTTTAGTCATTACATGTTCAATACACAATCAATAAATCCGGGTTACGTAGGATCTAGGGAGGTTCTCAGTGTTTTTAGTGTAGTAAGGTCTCAATGGCTAAATTTTGATGGTGCTCCAAAAACGCAGACACTCTCTATAAATTCTCCACTTCTCAATGATGAACTTGGATTTGGGTTAAGTTTATTAAATGATAAAATTGGTCCCATTAAATCTACAGTAATAGCTTTAGATCTAGCTTATCATCTTAAGGTTACAGAAACTGGAAACAAACTCTCTTTCGGTATAAAGGGTGGTGGTAATGCATTTCGTTCTGATTTTTCCATGTTAGACCTTGACCCTGGAGACCCAGACATCATTGATCCTTCATTTAGTAGAGACATGAGATCTAAGTTTTTACCTAATTTTGGTGCTGGATTCTATTATAATACTCCAAAATATTACGCTGGATTGTCAGTCCCTAATATTCTACAAAACGATTTTGATCAATCGCAGAGACATTTGTTTCTAATTGCAGGAGCTGTATTTGATATAGACAGAGACATAAAATTAAGACCAAGTCTATATGTAAAGACAACTAAGAATGCTCCAGCAACATTGGATCTAAGCTCTTACGCCGTATACAAAGACACCTTCTGGTTTGGATTAATGTTTAGAACGGCAATGGGTAAAATTCTTCCTTCTGGTAAAGTCGGTGGTGGTCTTGGGTTTATGGCAGGAGCTAATCTTGATAAATTAGGACTTCCTGAAGATCTTTCGGTAGGTTATTCTTTTGACTACTCCGTGGGTAATACCACATTTAAGTATAATGGTGGTAGTCACGAGTTGTTTTTAAGATTTGATTTTATGTTTAAGAAAAAAGATGTTATTAAATCTCCTAGATACTTTTAAATATGATTAGATCGATATTACTTTTTCTTTTTCTAGTTTCTCCCTCACTTTTATTTTCGCAAATAGATGATAAAAAAAGTAATTTCCCTCTTTTTGAACTTAGCAAGGGTGATGATAACACTAAAAATACAAACTGGGGAGATTATCATTTTGGTAACGAAAATTATGGAAAAGCTGTAGAAAGATACTTAAGAGTTGAAAATCCTGATGTTTCCGTACAAAGAAAGATCGCTTTGTCATTCATAGAGTTAGATTCTGTAGACAGGGCTTTAGTCCTTTTCCAAACAATAATTAATGCTGGAGATGACATTGAAACCGAAGACTACCTTAGTTTAGCTCAGCTGCAAGATATTAAAGAGGATTACGCTGAAGCTAATAAAAATAGAAGGAAATACGCAAGGTTGAAGGCGAGAGAGGTTAGGGTTTCACTTTTTGAGACAAGTGACACTTATTACCAGAGACTCCTTAACTCTGTAAGTAAGTATGACTTAAAAAATTTAGAAACTAATACCGAATTTTCTGATTTTGGTGGTTACGCGATAAGGTCTGGAGAAAATAATGATAAAATAAATATGGTATTCACCTCTTCAGGTATCCAAAATACAGGAAAAATAAGTAAAGGAAAATACATTAGGCCTGAAAGACCTACATTCAATTTATTTGCTTCTGATTTTAACTTAGATAGTTTAAGTTCATCTAACGCAAATCTAATTGGTGGAACAGAAATGAATACAGCCTTTCAAGATGGTCCCGCTGCTTTTTCTTTGGATGGTGAAAGTGTTTATTTCACAAGATCTGGTGTAAAATCTGGTAAGGATGCCGCATTGCATCTAAATATTTATATTGCTAATTATAAGAATGGTAACCTGTCGAGAGTAAGAAATTTACCTTTTAACAATGACGAGTATTCAGTTATGCACCCATCGGTAAGTGCAGACGGTACTAGGTTGTATTTTTCTTCAAATATGCCTGGTGGATTTGGTGGATTCGATATTTATTATGTGAATATTTCTTCAAACGGAAGGTATTCCAAACCTATTAACTTAGGACAAGCGATTAACACTGAAGGAAATGAAGTTTTTCCTTTCAACTACAATGATAATGTTTTATTCTTCTCTTCAGATTCTCATCCTGGGTTGGGAGGTTTAGATGTCTACATGACCTTCGGTCTTGATACTGACGATCAGCAAGTGATAAATCTAGGTAATCCATTTAATTCTTCTAAAGATGATTTCTCATTCTATATTGACTCTGAGTTTAAGTTTGGCTACATATCCTCAAATAGACCTGGAGGTAAGGGTGAAGACGATATCTATTCCTTCACAATTGATTTACCACCTCCATTCGGCGTGGATGATTACTTTACAATGGCTAGGGGAGATACCCTTGTATTAGGGGATAACGGAGTTCTAGTAAACGATGGTGAAGTTTTAGGTACGTCATACGACATACTTCAAGGACTTGTATCAAGGACTACTTTTTTAGATGATACTACAAAAAATGGTAGCTTAGAATTTAATGATAATGGTACTTTCACTTATATAAATACTGAGTTTACTGCTCCATTGGACTCATTTACATACATTGTGTCTAATGGTCCTCTAGATAGTGAACCAGTTAATGTTAGAATAAAAATTATTGATCCAACTGTACCATTAGCACAACAAGATAGATTGTTTTTTAATCCTGGAGAGACAGTAAGAATTAGTACTGATTCATTGCTTGCAAACGATTCGGATCCTGGTGGTGATGAATTAGAGGCATTCATAATTGGTGATCCTCAATATGGTGAAATAGTTTTTACAGATAATGGTGGTGTTGATTACATACCTGATGATGAAATTGCTTACACGTCAGACACAGTATTTTATGTAGCTTCAGATGGTGTTTTAGCTGATACAAGTTATGTTATCTTTAGTAAACTAGCTGTTGGTGTTGACTTAGCTGATATCATAGAAATAAATCCAATATATTTCGATTTTGATAAAGCAAATATTAGACCTGACGCCGCTATCGAGTTGGATAAAATTGTAAGTGTAATGAAGGATTACCCAGATATGGTTATTGAGTTAGGATCGCATACTGACTGTAGGGGATCTGATCAGTATAATCTCTATCTTTCTGATAGGAGAGCGAAATCATCAGCGGCATATATACAAGAAAGAATCGATAACTCAGAAAGAATTTATGGTAAGGGATACGGGGAAACCACACCTAATGTAGTAAGCGATGGAGGTTGTAATACCTTATCTGAAGATGAGCACCAATTAAACAGAAGAACAGAATTTATTATTGTTGATCTTGGGGGAGCTAGAACTGAGTAAATTAACAATCAGATACATTTCCTTTATTTTTTTTTGTATTTAATTCGAGAATTTTAATTCTTGTTAGGTATTCTTACAATACTAATACTCCAAATTCGTTTTTCAAGTAAATAGATTAGGGTTTAATATTTAAAAAATAGGAAATATATTGATTAAATTTGAACTAGTCTAATTAAGGTTTATGACTAAGAAAGTATTTTTTCTTTTTTTAATTCTATTCTTCCTGAGTGAAAATAACTTTGCTCAATCGTGTAATTCGAATGAAATCGTTGATATAAGTCAGATATGGGAGACTAATGCAAGTACATGGACTAATGGTACCCTCACTAAAACATTTCAAGATTTTGGGGGGTATGATCTAGATGTCACAATTAGTTTTTTAGATTATTCATCATTAGGTGCTGTTGAAGAAGGTCCAATGTACACTGCAAAGCCTTCTAATTGGTCTAAAGACTTTAATATAATTAATTCAAGAATTAGAGGAACCCTATCACAAGATATAACCATTACTTTTAGTGCTCCAGTTAATGATTTCAGAATGGCAATTGTTGATATTGATGCTGCTAGCTTCACTGATGTCGTTGAAATTACTTCTGATAAAGGTAATCCTACGATTACAGGTTATAAGAATTCTCCTTCTTTCAGTATTTCTGGAAATATTGTTTCAGGAGACTCTCCAAATTCTAATGATGATGATGGAACAGCTATACTAGACTTTCCTGATCAAACTGAGAATATTACAATAAAATGGACTGATAATCAATCTAACTCATCTGTTAGAAGTATTGGTATATCTTTTATCCAAATGAATTCAGAAGGTTTAGGAAATTATCCTCCAGTTGCTGTTAATGATACTATATCTTGTGATGAGGGAGATATAGTTGGTTTTAACGTTGCAACTAATGATTCTGACCCTGAAAATGATAACTTAACCTTTGAACAAATAACCTTACCATCTCATGGTACAGTTAATTTTAATAATGATAATGGAGATGTAATTTATACTAATGATGGAGATGAGTTTATTTCTGATTCATTCAAATACATAGTAAAAGATGGCTTATGCGTTGATACCGCTGAAGTTATCATTCAAATTATACCTAAAAATGATAGACCTATAGTAGTCAAAGACACCTTCTATGTAAATGAGGGAGATACGTTACTAGTTCTCAATAACGATCCTAAACTAATTATTAATAATGATATAGATTTTGATAACACAGTTGAAGACTTTTTTGCTGAATTAGCAATACCACCGCAGCATACACCTGCAGGATCAACATTTTCTGTAGATTTTGGTAATAGAGGAGCATTCAAATATATCCACGGTTGTAATGGAGCTACTTTTGATGTGTTTCAGTATTATGTTAATGATGGTATTCAGTCATCAGAAAGGGCCGATTCAGTTATTATTTTTATACAAAACGAGGCTCCTTTTGGAGAACCTGACTTCTACTCTGTGGAGACAAATGGTTCTTTAATTATTGATGATGAATTGGACGGAGTTCTATCTAATGATATTGATTCTTTCATATGTGATACTCTCAGGGTAGAATTAATTTCTCCTCCTTCTATGCATGCTGGAACTTTTAGTTTGGATTCTAATGGTACTTTCACGTATGTACATTCTGGTGCTTTAGATTCCTCAGAAGACTTTTTCGTTTATCAGTTGTCTGATGGTCAAGATAATGCGTTAGAAACTGATACAGTATATATTTCTATACAGACTGCAGGACCTTCAACACAAAGCTTAAATTTTGCTGTGGATGAAGGTAAGCAATTGGTAGTCGACTCTATAGAGAGTATTTATACTGTAGTCTCTAGTAATTTAGGTCTAGATTTAACTGTAGAACTATTTCAGCCTCCTTCTAGGGGAACACTTCTTCCCTCAGGTGAAATAAATGATGACGGTTCCTTTGTATATGAACACGATTGTACCGACACACCAAATCAAGATTATTTCTTATATAAAGTTAAAGACAGTCTCACTGAATCGATTGATACTGTTTTTATTACAATAAATAACATCTGTCCTGTTGGTGAAAATGACTTTTATAAAATTTCAGAGGGTCAAACTATTGATATATCCTCTGATTTAGGAGTATTGAGTAATGATACAGACGACAATAGCTGTGATCAACTAACAGCAACATTACTTCTGCCTCCTTTATACCATTCTGGCTCCTTTGTTCTCAATGATGATGGTTCGTTTATCTATACACATGATGACAGCGAAAATTTTGAGGATCAATTTTCTTATAGATTATCTGACGGAGAATGTATTGGAAATGTATATACGGTAATTTTAGGAATAGATTCGGTGAATGATTCTCCACCAACAGCAAGAAATAATAATATTTTTCCGTGTGTGAAGGAAGGGGAAACACTGACTGTTTCTAATTATGATGATGGTGTTTTAGGAAATGACTCTGATCCAGATCCAAAAGATAGTATCCTTAGCGCAATATTAATTGAAAATGTTTCTCATGGTGTTCTAAGCTTTAATGACGATGGTACTTTTACTTATACTCACGATGGCGGAGAAGATGAGACAGATTTCTTTTCATATGTAGCTTATGATGGTGATTTTTATAGTGTAGATACTGCATTAGTCACTATTTGTATTGATCAAGTAAATGACTGTCCAGATGCAGTTGATGATTTATTTACAATAAATGAAGGACAAACACTTGACTCTACAGTCGCTAAAAATGATATTGATGAAGATCTTTTAAGTATTGATAATATATATACTGTAACAACTCCTCCCTCGGTTGGAAGTCTAGAGATGAGATCTGATGGTAGTTTCGTATATATTCCTCCTTCTCAGGTAGACCCACCTGGACCTGAGGTAGTAACTTTTGAGTACGAAATTACAGACCCTGACCCTTCAACTAACTGTTCTGATAAAGCAACTGTAACCATTAGAATAAATTCTATTAACGATTGCCCAATAGCTGTTGATGATACAATTTTTGTTGACGCTCTAAATAATGATCTAATAATTAAAGATATCATTGCAAATGATATAGATCCAGATAATCCTTTTGATTCATCTAGTATTTTTATTTTAGATCAACCTCTTTACGGCGATCTCACTGTCAATGATGATGGTACTATCACATACGACTACATTGGTTCTCCAAGTAAAAAAGATAGCATCACATATGCTGTTCAAGATTCTCTAGGGTGCATATCAAATTTCGCAAAGATTTTGATAAATATTGAAAATATTCAATACCCTGAATATGAGTTACCAAGTTATTTCACACCAAACTCTGATAGGTTTAATGACTTTTTTACAGTAAAATATAAGAATATAATACCTGGAAACGTTAGATTTGAGGTTAAGATTATGGATAGGTACCAGAGAATAGTCTTCCAAGGTGATGTTTATAACGATACAATATGGGACGGTATTGATCAAAAAACCTCTGGAGAAGCTAAAAAAGGTATTTATTATTATGAAATTACTCCTATTGAGTATGGAGATGTTAGAGCAAGAACTATTGTTGGTGTAATATTTTTAGACAGATGATTAAAAAAATACTTTTTATATTTTTATTATTTACTTCTTCATTTTATTCATTCTCTCAGGAATATGTAGAAATATTAAGAGCTTCAGATAATAATATTTTAGTAAACCCTGCTCTTGCAGGAATTGACGGTAGAAACTCATTAACTGTTCTTGATACCAGGTCTTTAAGAGGTTCAAGATTTAACTCTGCTCTAAGCTACGCATCAGCAAGCTTTAGAATGACCGACAACTTAATATACTGTCCCGCTCCTGGTTATTTTTCTAGTAATAGTGGTAGAAGGAGCTCACAAAGAATAACTAACAATCATTTTCAGACGAGTTTTGATCTTTTAAACTACTCAAATGATATTTTTAGAAGACTTTCTGCTGGTGTTACTCTAGGGTATAGGCAACAGCTCAATAGAGAAATGAATATAATGTTTGCTATGAAGTCATCTATCTCACAAGATAAGTTTGATTTACTTGCTTGGGACACTTCTGATCCTTTATATCAAAATTGGGCTAACAGCGGTTTTAAACAAACTATATTTGGTTTGATACCAGGAGTAACCGTATACACAAGAAATTTTTTAGTAGGAATTTCAACGAAAATTGGATTGACTGGGGAAGAAAAATATAGCTATCAAGAAGGAAAATTTGACCCTTTTGGTAATGCTACAATAGCCACAGTATCCTATGATCTGCCTGTTGGAAGAAATGTTTTATCTTTAAGCGGTAACTATGTGATAATTGATGATGAACCTAATTTTTATTCATTTGGAGCAAAAATCCCAATATCTGAATATATCTCAATTATGGGAGGGTCTAGAGATCTAGTAGAAGTTTTTGGTGGAATAAGTCTTAATTTCTATGGAAGCACATCTCTAGAAATTTTTATCAATAATTTTATAGGTGATAATGTAAGAAATAACGTTCCCATTTACTCTATCAGACTAAAAGCTTTCGATATTTTTTAGTTAAAAACTGTATTTATTATAATTCGTTCTTATATTTAATTCCTGAATGGAAAACAGGAAAAATACGTATACCGAGGATAGTATTAAGTCGCTCGATTGGAAAGAACACATACGTACTCGTCCTGGAATGTATATCGGTAAGTTAGGGGATGGTTCAGCGAAAGATGATGGTATATATGTGTTGATAAAAGAAGTTATTGACAACTCTATAGATGAGCATCTGATGGGCCATGGTAAGGTCATAAAAATTAAGGTCAAAGATCATAGGGTAGAGGTAAGAGATTATGGTAGGGGAATACCTCTTGGAAAGGTGATTGATTGCGTGTCAAAGATAAATACCGGAGGAAAATATGATTCCGAGGCTTTCCAGAAATCTGTTGGATTAAATGGAGTGGGATTAAAGGCGGTGAATGCATTATCTACAAAATTTCAAATTGAGTCTTTTAGAGAAGGAGAAATTAAACATGCAGTGTTTGAGAAGGGGAATACTATTGTAGATAATAATATAAAGAAGACTGAAGAGAGAAACGGCACATCTATTATTTTTGAGCCTGATGACTCTATTTTTAAAAATTATAATTATATACCTGAATATCTAGAGGATCAGATTTGGAACTACGCTTACCTTAATTCAGGTCTTACCCTAAATTATAATGGGAAGAAGTACCACTCAGAAAATGGTTTGCTAGACCTTCTTGAGAGTAAGACAGACCCAGAAACTTTGAGATATCCAATTATTCACTTTAGGGGGCAGGATATTGAGTGTTCCTTGACCCATACTAATAACTACGGTGAGGAGTACTACTCTTTCGTTAATGGTCAGTACACTACTCAGGGAGGAACTCACCTTGCAGCGTATAAAGAAGCTATTGTGAAGGCTGTGCGTGAATTTTTTAAGAAAGACTACGATGCTACTGATATCCGTGCAAGTGTTGCAGGTGCTATTGCCATAAGAGTTCAGGAGCCTGTTTTTGAGTCACAGACAAAAACAAAGCTAGGATCTTTAAATATTAGTCCAAAAGGCCAGACAGTAAGGTCTTTTGTCAACGATTTTGTAAAGAAGGAGCTTGATAACTTCCTCCATAAAAACCCCGAGACAGCTCAGGCCCTTCAGAAGAGAATTCTTCAGTCTGAGAGGGAGAGGAAAGAGATAGCAGGGATTAAAAAGCTTGCTAACGAGAGAGCTAAGAAAGCAAAAGTCCATAACAAGAAACTTAGAGATTGTAGGATTCACCTGAATGACAAGAGGGGTGATGATGAGCTAAAAGGTAGCTCCATGATATTTATAACCGAGGGTGACTCTGCAAGTGGTTCTATAACTAAGTCTAGAGATGTGCAGACTCAGGCTGTTTTTAGCCTCAGGGGAAAGCCATTTAATTGTTTTGGTCATACTAAGAAGATAGTATATGAAAATGAGGAGTTTAATCTCCTCCAGCATGCTCTAAATATCGAAGATGGACTAGAAGGCCTTAGATACAATAAAATAATTATAGCTACAGACGCAGATGTTGACGGAATGCACATAAGACTGCTACTTCTAACATATTTCTTGCAGTTCTTTCCGGATCTAGTAAAGATGGGACATGTTTATATTCTTGAGACACCATTGTTTAGGGTAAGAAACAAGAAGAAAACATTCTACTGCTACGATGATGAGGAGAGAAATAACGCAGTCGCGGAGTTAGGTAAAAACCCTGAAATCACAAGATTTAAAGGTCTCGGTGAGATTTCTCCTTCTGAGTTCAAAAATTTTATAGGTGATGACATAAGACTAGATCCAATTATTTTAAATAGAAAATCTAAGATAAATGAATTGCTATCTTTCTACATGGGTAAAAATACGCAAGAGAGGCAGGAATTTATAATTGATAAGTTACGTGTTGAGAAAGATTTAATTGATATCGAAGAATGAAAGAAGAAAATTTTGATAACAATTTAGAAAATACCCAAAATACTGAGAATCCAGTATCTGAAATGTATGAGGACTGGTTTCTAGACTATGCCTCTTACGTAATTCTAGAGAGAGCAATACCTTCTATTGACGACGGACTTAAACCAGTCCAGAGAAGAATTTTACACTCTATGAATAATATAGAGGATGGTAGATACAACAAATGTGCAAATATCATAGGTAGCAGTATGCAGTTTCATCCTCATGGAGATGCCTCGATTGAAGATGCTTTAGTTAATTTAGGGCAGAAAGATCTTCTCATAGATACTCAGGGGAACTGGGGAGATGTCAGGACTGGAGATAAAGCTGCCGCGTCAAGATATATAGAGGCTAGGTTATCAAAATTTGGGATAGAGACTGTTTTTAATGAGAAGACTACAGAATGGAAACTCTCATATGACGGAAGAAAGAAAGAGCCTGTAAACCTTCCTGTAAAGTTTCCTCTTCTCTTAGCTCAGGGAGTTGAAGGTATTGCTGTAGGTTTGTCAACGAAGATTATGCCTCATAACTTCTGTGAACTTATAAAATCATCAATATCATACCTGAAGGGAAAATCTTTTAAGCTTTACCCAGACTTCCCAAATGGGGGTATGGTAGATATAACAGACTATAATGATGGTAAGAGAGGTGGTAAAATAAGGGTGAGAGCGAAAATTAGGGAGATAGATAAGTCAACTCTAGTCATTGATGACATCCCTCATAACACGACAACCACAAGCCTTATTGACTCTATTATAAAGGCTAATGACAAGGGTAAGATAAAAATTAGAAAAGTAGTAGATAACACCTCAGATAAGGTTGAGATAATGGTGCATCTACATAAAAATCAGTCCCCAAGTATCACTATAGATGCGTTATATGCCTTTTCTGACTGCGAAGTGTCTATTTCCCCTAATGCGTGTGTTATTGTTCAGGAGAAGCCACAGTTTATAGGTGTAAAGGAAATTTTAAAGTACTCTGCTGAATCAACAAAGAAACTACTCCAGAAGGAGTTAGAGATAAAAAGAGACGAGTTAAAAGAAAAAATTCTCTTCTCAACACTCGAGAAGATATTTATAGAAAATAAAATTTATCAACAGATTGAGAATTGTGAGACATGGAATGATGTTATAGACACAATAGATAAGGGTTTAGACCCATTTAAAAAAGATTTCTATCGAGAAATTACAAAGGATGATATTATTAAACTTACAGAGATTAAAATTAAAAGACTATCTAAATATGATAAAGATAGACTTAATGATACTCTAATAAAGTTAAATGAGGAGCTTGATAAGACAATTAAAAACCTTAAAAATATTGTTGAGTACACCATAGATTACTACTATAACATCCTCAATAAATACGGAAAAGGTAGGGAGAGGAAAACTGAAATTATAAAGTTTGATACTATAAAGGTAAAATCTGTTGCAGCAAATAATGTTAAACTTTACGTGAATAGGAAAGAAGGATTTATAGGGTATGGTATTAGGAAGGAAGAGTTTGTATGTAACTGTTCTGATATCGATGACATCATCACTTTCTGCGCTGATGGTTCATATAAAATTGTGAAAATTCAGGATAAAGTATTTGTAGGGAAAAATATAGTACTCACTCAAATTTGGAAGAAGTCGGACAAAAGGATGGTCTTTAATGCTGCTTATTTGGATTCTAAGACAGGATTCTCTTACGTCAAAAGGTTTCAGGTAACCTCTGCGACTAAGGAAAAGATTTATAATGTAGGGAAGAGTGAGAAAGGTTCTAAACTTCTTTATATGGCTCCGAGACCTAACGGAGAGTCTGAAATTGTTACTGTATACATACACGCATCTCAGAAAGCTAGAAAAAAAGTTTTTGACTATGACTTTTCTGAAATTGAGATAAAGGGTAAGGCAGCTAAAGGTAATATATTATCTAAGTACAGAGTGAGAGCCGTAAAGGAGAAGAGTGTTGGAGTCTCTACGTTATCTGGTATCAAAATTTATTATGATAAATCCATAGGAAGATTAAATACTGAGACCAGGGGAGAGTATCTCGGAAAATTCAATGGTGAAGACATGATTATTGTAATTTATAAAGATGGACAATATGAGTTAACCTCATTTGAGTTAACCAATAGATACGATTGGAAAAACGTACTTTTCCTTGACAAGTACTCTCCAGAAGGTGTTTTAACTGCAGTATACTATGAGGGTAAGCTAAAAAATTATTACGTAAAGAGATTTAATGTAGAGACTAATTCAATGAATAAAAAGTTCATGTTTATATCTCAAGAGAAAGGGTCAAAGCTTGAGTATTGCACTTATAAACTTGGAGAAACCATATCATTTAAATATTTCTCGAATAAAAAGTTGAAACCTTCAGAAATAGATTTAGATGCATTTATTGATGTGAAAGGTTGGAAGTCAATAGGAAATAAAATAACTCTAGATAAGATAAGATCGGGGACATTTTCTCTTCTGAATTGGAAAGAGGTTGATGATGAAGAAAATCTTGATAATAAAGTGGAGGAGAAAGTTGGTGAAATTAAAGAGAAAACAAAGAATGAGACTCCAGATAAGAAAAAAGATGATAGTTTTGATGTCGGTGAAACTCTGGAATTAGATTTAGATACTGATCAATTAAATTTATTTGATGAAAAAGATTAAGGTTGCTGTTGACATTGGCAACTCAAATGTTGTCATTGGTTTATTTGTTGATAGCAAGTGGGAGAAGGTATATAGGCTCAGCTCGAGAAAAAATATTACGTACTGGTCATTTAAAAAAAAACTTAAGAAAATTATTTCTTTAAATGAATTTAACCCGTCTAATGTGGAGTCTGTTGTCATTAGTAGTGTCGTGCCGACACTAACTGATGTTGTGAGATTATCATGCAGTGATATGTTCTCTGAAAACATAATGATTATTAAACCTAAACAGGTGAATCTTGTTAAAATTAAAATCGATGATATAAATGAGATTGGAACTGATTTAGTATGTAACGCAGTAGAGGCGTCATTTATGTATGATTCAAATGTAATTGTTGTTGATTTCGGTACTGCCTTAACTTTTACTTCAGTGTCAAAATCAAATGAAATACTCGGTGTTAATATTGTTCCTGGACTCCAGACAGCAATTAACTCACTGTATAAAAACACTGCAAAATTACCTTCTATTGATATTGATCTTCCAGAAAAAGTAATTGGTAAAAATACTGTACATTCAATTCAAAGTGGAATAATGTTTGGGTATGTAGGACTAGTAAAGGAAATGCTCGATAAAATTAAGAACGAACTTTCAGGGGAAACGAAAGTAATTGCAACTGGTGGCCTTTCAAAATTTGCTAAACCTCTTAAAGGTTATTTTAACGAAATCTTGCCTACTCTGACTCTTGATGGAATGATTAAGATTTTAGATAAAAACAATTAAAAAAAAACTATAAATTGCGGGAATATTCGAACCTAAATTATTTAATTCAGTATAAAATATAGACGTAAAATAAACTAAATAAATTAATGTTATGAAAAGTGTAATTACTTGCGATATGGAGGGAAGAGTTCTAACAATGAACGATGACGCTGTTAAAATATTTGGATACAAGAAAGAAGAAATTATAGGAAAGAAAAGAGTATCGATATTTTCACCAGGAGAGATTGTAATTCAAAATGTTGGAAACTGGTTAGCGACAGCAGACAAACTAGGTGAATTTGTTGGTAAAACGTATTTCCTCAAGAAAGATGGAACAAAAATTAATGCTAAAATAAGCATCAGACCAACTTTTGCAGATGGCAAGAGTAAAGCACAAACAGGCTATTGTGGTGTTACCGAGGTTATCAAAGAAGACGTAACAGTACCGATTAATCTTTCTACAAAAATTATTAAGGGAGTTGCTATAACTAGAGTTCCATTTACTAGCGCTTCAATATTCCCAATGCTAGCTATAGCTGCTTATTATGCTGGTCTTGGTGATGGGTTATTTAGTGTTATAGGTTTGTTTTTAGCTGTTTTTGGTGTATTATTTTTACACCTCTCATCCAATGTTTTCAATGACTACTTTGATGTTAGTGATGGTACTGATGAGGCTAATAACGAATATTTTCAGCCAGGTGGCGCAGCTATTACAGGTGGAAGTAGAGCTATAGAACTTGGAATTATAACTCTAAATAAGACTAAGACAGTTGCTACATCGCTCTTGATAGCGTCTCTTCTTTTTGCTGGGATGTTATTTAATAATATTTATCAGGTAACTGGAGCTACAACTAATATCGAAGGTGCTTTAGCTGTTGGTTTATCAGGTTTATTTTTAGGATACTTTTATACTGCTAGACCCTTGAGACTAGTTGCTAGAAGAGGATTAGGTGAGTTAGCAATTTTTCTTGCTTTCGGACCACTACTTACTTTAGGTACTGGTTATGCCATATCATCAGAAACAATTGGATTTCTATCAAATGAATTTTATATGTTATTATTATTAGGTGTACCATTTGGGTTTTTAACAACAAACATATTATACATTAATCAGTTTCCTGACGCAGAAAGTGATGCTAAGACAGGAAAAAATCACCTTGTAGTAACATTAGGAAAGAAAGCTGCTAGATGGGGCTATTTAGTAATTCTATCACTTGCTTTCTACTCATCTGTATATCTAAACGACTTACTAAATGTTCATGATAATTTTAACCCAAACGTATTTCTTATTGGAAACGCATTCCTTTATCTATTTGGGTTATCTATATTTATGAAGCTAATGAAGAATTATCAGAAGAGAGAGCTAGTAAATGCTAATATCCAGACAATAATGCTTCAGACGTTCTTCTGTATATTTTATATAATTTCTCTTAATCTATTCTTCATTTAATGAAGTTATATATTATTCGTCACGCAGAGACAGAATATAATAGAAAAGGTATTATTCAAGGTTCTGAAGTCGATAGTGACATCAATGATGTTGGTTACGATCAAGCAGAATCTTTCTACGACTATTACAAAGATGTAAATTTTGATAAGGTTTACGTGTCCAATCTTAAGAGAACATTTCAGACTATAATAAGGTTTACTGAGAATGGTGTCGAATATGAAAAGCTTAAAGAGTTTAATGAGATAAGTTGGGGTGTTAATCAAGGTAAAAGTGACGATCTAAAAGACTACGCAGAGCTTATTGATAGCTGGTTAGCTGGCGATTTAGATAATAAGTTTAATGAGGGAGAATCTCCTAATGAGATATCTGTTAGACTTGTTAAAGGATTTAATAAAGTCTTAGAAGATAATCATGATACTGTACTATTGTGTATTCATGGAAGAGCACTTAAGATCTTGCTATCAAAAATTATTGATAACGATTTAACTAAAATGGATAGGTATATACACTCAAATACTGGTTTATATATATTAGAGTATAGAGATGGAAAATATGAAATTATAGGGAGTAACCTAAGAGATCACATGAAGTAAATTACTTCTTAGCTGAGGCTTTCTTTGGCGCAGCTTTTTTTCTTGAAGTTCTTTTCTTTGGTTTCTCTATAACTTTTTCAGCTATTACATCAGCAAGAATTCTGCCACAGTATTCACAAAGTATAATTTTCTTTTTCTCTTTGATTTCTGCTTGTCTTTGAGCTGGTACAACGTTAAAACAACCACCGCAAGCTTCTCTCGATACTTTAACTACAGCGAGCCCATTTCTTTGTCTTTCTACAAGTTTCTCATATGAATGTAAAAGACTTGGTTCAACTTTCTTAGCAGCTTTTGCTTTTAAGGCACTTAATTTTTTTTCTTCTTCTTGACTTTCACCAGAGAGAGCGTCTAAATCTGCTTTCTTGTCTTTGAGTGTTTGAGTTTTTTCTTTGATTACTTTCTTAGTAGCCTTAACCTGCTCATTTATTTCCTCTATTTTAACTTCATTTTCACCGGATTTCTTAACGAAAATTTTAGAGTCAAGCTCTTGAAGCTCAATTTCTTTAGAGATAGCATCGTACTCTCTATTATTTCTTACGTTCATCTGCTGGTCCTTATACTTTTTGATGAGTTTTTTAGCGTCAGAAGATTTATTTTTTAAATCTTCGATTTCGTTATTTTTCTCATCGATATCATTTTTAAAGTTATCGAGTCTAGTATTGTAGCCAACTAATTCGTCTTCTAGGTCTTGTACTTCATCAGGTAGAGCACCTCTAACTTTTTTAATTTCAAATATTTTAGAATCTATCTCTTGCAGTCCAAGTAAATTTTTTAGTTTTTTTTCTACGTTTTGTTCCATGTAATTAAAAGTATTTTATCGGATTAGTGTTCTCATTTGATAAATGAAGTGCAATATTAATTAAATTTTTGTTTAAAAATTCAAAAATTAAATCTTTTGTAAATTGCTCACTTTCGTAATGTCCAATATCAACTAATGTTATTTGATTATTGGCCTCAAAAAAATCATGATACTTAAAATCTGAAGTGATAAATGCATCAGCACCATTTCTAATAGCATCCTTAATTAGAAAGCTTCCTGATCCACCACATACAGCAACTTTTTTTACCTTTTCATTTATAATTTGTGTGTGTTTTATATTTCCACAATTAAATGTCTTTTTTATCTCTTTAAGTAATTCATGAAAATTAATATCTCTCTCTCCAATCATTCCAGAACCTACCTCTTTAGATTTGATATTATTTTCATGAATGAAGTAGTTTGGTTCTTCGTATGGGTGGAAATCTTTTATGGTATCTAATACTTTATTTTCAACACCTTTATCAAAATAAATTTCAAGCTTAATTTCCTCTAATTCCTCCTTTTTATTATGTGAACCTATTTTAGGATTTGAATTTCCATCAGGAATAAATGTACCAATTCCTTTCTCTTGGAATGAACATTCTCTGTAATTACCAATCTTACCAGCTCCAGTTTCAAATATTTTAACAAGGAAATGATCTTTATACTTTTCTGGGATATAAACTTCTAATTTCTTATTAAATCCATATTTTGGAAGTAAAAACTTTGTGTTTTTAAGTTTTAGTAAATCACTTATTTTTTTATTAACGCCATCTTTTATGTTATCTAGATTTGTATGAATAGCATATATGTTAATTCCATTAGATATGGCTTTCTGAATAACTCTACCAACCCAATGAGAGGAATTTATAGATGTTATACCACCAAAAATAATAGGGTGATGAGAAACTATAAGATTACAATTTTTACTAATCGCTTCATCTACTACTTTCTCAGTGCAATCTAGGGATATTAGACAACCTGAAATTTTTGAATCATTATCACCTACTATCAATCCTGAGTTATCGTAACTCTCTTGATAAATTGGTGGTGCCCATTTCTCTAAACATTCGATAATTTTCTTTAATTTCATACTTTTATGAATTCTCTTAAAAAAATAATTCTATATATACCCTCGTTAATATTTGGGTTTTTTAGTAGTCTCTCAATTTTTTTATATAAAAATAAAATACTTAGACCAAAAAAATATAAGACAAAGATAATCTCTATTGGTAATTTAATCATGGGCGGAGCAGGAAAGACACCTACTGTAGAGTATATTGCTAATTATTTTATTGGTAAAGGCATTCAATTTGCTATAATAAGTAGGGGATACAAGAGAAAAACAAATGGTATGATTGTGGCATCAGATAAAGATAATTACCTCACAATAGGAGATGAACCCACCCAATACTATAGAAAGTATTCTAATCACGCTAAAATTATTGTTTCTGAAGATAGAAATCTAGCTCTTAAGTATTGTGATAGGAATAATATAGAGTATACAATAATGGATGATGCTTTCCAAAATTTAACATTTGAAAAAGATATTAATGTTTTAGTATCTTCATATAAAAAGCCGTTTTTTTACGATGATAGATTTCCTATGGGAATGCTAAGGGAATCAAAAAATAATGCATTTAGAGCAGATTTGTTAGTTTTTTCTAATTGCCCAAAAAATATATCTGATCAGAAAATTAAAAGGTTTAAAACTAATTCAGAATATTATCTAAGAGCTAATACACCAATTCTGTTCTCAAATATAAAGTATAAAAGGGCAGTTAAGTTGTTTGGTTCAAGAATTAAGAAAGATGTTATTGCGATATCATCTATCGCTTACCCGGAAAAATTTTATAAATATGTAAGCTCAAAATTTAATTTAATTGAAAAAATACAATTCAAAGATCATTACATATATTCAAAAAATGACTTAAAACTAATTTCTAATAAATTAAGTGATAATATCTCATTGATTACAACCGAGAAAGATGCTGTTAAATTATGTGAATTCCCTGATATATTATCACCATATAGTGTATATTATATACCTATATCAGCTGGTTATTTGTATCAAAACAAGTTATCAGACTACTTAGAAAAGTTATGAAAATATTTTTTCCACTAATTCTAATTTTATTATCATTCAATGGATTTTCTCAGCAAAGAGGGGATAGATCAGGTCAAAATCAATTAGAAAGACCTCAGAGAGCTGAAAAAAAAAGGACAATACTTGATGACTCAACAAAGATTATATATGGTATGAATACTACTATGTATATGTTGAAAAAAAATTTACTTGATAACGATTCATTATTTCAAAAACTAGATTCTTCTCTCACAAATTTTGAAAAAGTATACGATGATGAAAAAAAAAATATGACTTTACAAAGTCTTGGAAACGTTGGATCTCCTTTATATGATATATATAATTTTTATAAAAATGATTTTTCTCTTTCTTCTGGATTAACATCATTAGATATTTATTTTAATAGATCCTCAATAAATAAGTTTTATGATACCAGATCTCCTTTTATTGATTTGTCATTATTTCTAGGTGGTAATAATAGATCATTGGTTGATTTTATTTTTTCTAGAAATATTAATAAAAATTGGAATATAGGTTTTGATATTCATAGGGTTTCATCAGATAAACAATTTGCCGCAACTAAAACAAAAGGAGATAATAACATTACCTCCTCACTTTTTAAACTTTTTACCTATTATAAATCAAAAAATAAAAAGCTCATTTTATACTCTGATTTTTTATCATATAAACATAATATTTTTGGAACTGGTGGAATTGCTATACAGCCGGAATCTTTACCGTTAGATTTCTTTGTATACGATGATTTTCAGACAAGATTGAAAAATATAGAAAATATAGAGAAAAGAGGAAGGTTTAATACTTTCCTTAACTTTAAAATAGTTGATGGGTTAGAAGTTTATAATGATCTTACTTTTTATAACCAGAGTCTTTTCTACAATGATGAGAATTTCATGGAAAATAGCGGATTTTACGAAAACTATTTTCTAAACCAAAATTTTACGGCTGATTCAATTAAACTTAAAACACTTAATAATAGGCTAGGTATTAAGGGTTCTGTAAAGAATATGAAGTATAATATTTTTGGTAACTTCAGAAATGTTACATTTAAATATTCGGATGATTCTGAATCAGAGAATATTAGTAGATTATATATTGGAGGTAATATAAACTTTACGAAAAATAAACTGAAGTTAGACGGAGAGTTAAAAATTAAAACCTCAGGGGATTATAGCTTGAAGGGAGATCTAGATCTAGGTCTTATAAATATATCTTATTACAGCTCCTTACATGAACCCTCAATTTTTTATAGAAGATATTCTAGTAACCACTTTAAATGGCAAAATAATTTTAAGTCATCATTTGTAAATGTTTTAGAGGGTAGTCTATTGTTTGAAAATAAATTCATTTCTTTTGAGCCGTTTACTAAGATAATATCAGTGAGTGACTACATGTATTTGTCAGAACAGAGGTCACCTGAGCAGTTTGAGGATTTGATTTTAAACAATCAATTTGGTTTAGATTTTAAAGTAGGTTTATTTAATAAAATGATAAATCTTGAGTCAAAATATACTTACAGTGTCCTCTCTGAATCTGCAAAAAATATTTTAAATATACCTGATCATCATCTATACACTAAACTTTATTTCTCTGAAAAATGGTTTGATAACTCAATTCCTATCCAGTTTGGAGTTAACACTTACTACAGGTCAGAATACTTCGGAAATGGATACGAACCTACAATGCAGAGTTATTATGTTCAGAACTCTTTTTTACTTGAAGAATATTTAAGATATAATTTATTCTTTAACATGCAAATTAAGAACTTAAGAATATCCTTAAAAATGACTCATTTTAATCAATTTGATAGATACGATGGTTATTTTGTTACACCTTACTATCCTGGTCAAAAAAAAGCATTAGATTTAGGTCTTAAGTGGTATTTTTTTAACTAATGAAATTAAAATTATTTACTTTTTTATTTTTTCTTTCCTTGAGTACTAAGGCACAGACCTACATTAAGCTTAATGGTGTAACGTCACTACTTGGTATTCCTAGTATCGGTATTGAAGTTCCTTTATCAAAAAAAATGACTTTTCAGTTAGATGCTACTATGTCATTTTGGAATTCAGTGTCTATTGGTAAATACTCTAAGAGACCATATGTCTTTAATCAGATATTTCCAGAAGTAAGGTACTACACTAAATCTGCTAACGATGGGTTTTATGTTGGTACTCACTTTGGCTACGGTATGTTTAAGCTTTCTAAAAATTCCTCTTATGCATCTCAGAACAAGTACCAGTATGGATATCTACTATTTGCTGGGATAAGCACTGGGTACCAGTGGAAAATTAAAGATAGGTGGATTATTGATGCATATATTGGTGGGGGATGGTCGAAGGCTACATACGAAGGTTTTGAGAAAAATACAGGGACTAGATACGATTTGGATGAAAATGTAAATTTCAGTGCACAATGGTTACCTTATAGAGGTGGTATCATGATAGGGTATAAATTTTAAAAAAAAACCCTCACGAATGAGGGCTTTTTTATTTAAATAAGAAAATAAATTTTAATTTGTACCAGTAACAAATTCAAAAATTCCTCTTCCATCCCAACCGTTTGGCATATTTTCTACAAATTCTCCAAATTTAGCAGGATCCATATCAGATAGTATAGCCTGATTCATCATATGTTTAAATGCGCCATTTAATGAATTGTATACATCCCAGAAGAAAATAGTAGATTGTCCTTCACCCTGAGGTAATATTTTAGAGGCAACTCCCCATTCAGCCATACCTTCTTTCTTCATGTTTTTTCTGAATCCTTCAGATAAATCATCAGCCATACTTAGTGCTTTACCTAAATCTTTAGGTGTAGCCCAGTTCATGATAATATACTTACCATCTGTTGATGCTTCAATCTGTTTCTCAGTTTTCCAGTAGTAGTACCCACTTTTTGAAATATCTCCTTTGTATAGTACTGAAGGATCAATACCAAATTTTTCTTTTGAATTCATCCACCAATCTGTTCTACTTGTCATCTGCTCAACATTTTCGAAAATGTGAACCCAAACATAATTGTATTCTTGCTCAGTAGCTTCACCAACATTACTTATCGGCTTTAAAAGAACCCAATCTTTAATAATTCCATCTTTCTTAGCATCTTGAGCTAATTCTGTAACATATTCTTTCTGAATTTTCTCAAAATTTTCTAGATCTGAGTCAGAAACTTTAACTGCATGCAAGTAAAACACTTCCTGACTAAATGAAGAATTAAAACTCATCATTATGAATAATGTAAATACAAAAAGTCTTATCATGATTTTATCTTATAAATCTTAGGTTTTCAAATGTAAAGTTATGAACTAACTCAACTTTACCTCTATCTTCAATGTACTTCATGAACTTTTTAGTATGATTTTTTTGAAGATCATTTACAAATGATAAATGATCATCAAGATCAGATCCAGATACTAAAGCCCAGTGAGTAGCACCATTAGGTCTATTAATATCATATGTTCCAAAGCCAACAAATCTATCCTTGAACACATCAGGAAGCGATTCTACAAACTCTAACTGAGCCTTTTGAAATGCTTGAGGATTTTCAGGTTTAATGTCCCAAATCTGTACATAAGGATTTTTATCTATATCACCTTCTATCCAGTTAATAAATCTTCCAGCGTAAGAAGTTCCCCATTTTTCAATTCGATTAACAAGCCATCCCCAGAAAGCTGATTCCTCAAATTCTGTTGCTTGTCCTTCTGCAAGGCCTTGTTTACCTAGTTCCCATAAAAATACGACTCTATGCGTCATTCCGTCAGGTCTGCCTAGCCACAATCTCTCTAATGCTACACCGCCTGATTTGAATTCTTTGTCTCCGTAGAAATTATCAAAGAGTTCTGCTATATTATCTTGTGCATTTTCTTCAGCTTTTACATAGACAGCATTAAATGCTAAGTCTTGACTAAATGAAGTAAACGACAAGAAAAATAACGTAACTAATAATAAGTTTTTCATTTATCTTAATAGTTTAATTAAACATAATTTAAACTTAACTAATTAAATTTTTAATTTGAAGCTGATATGTTAAGAAAATATTAATTATTAGCTGTTTATTTAAAAATTATAACAGATATAACCATATGATCTTAAAAAAATATAAAGATGATGCTGTGAAATACTTTTCTTTGATACTTTACTCATTAGTCATTTACACTAATTATTTAGCAAATGCAATGCCAATTGGAGGTATTACAACCGGAGGGGTATCTGACTTACTTAATAATTTATTTACACCAACAGGCTTTACATTTTCAATTTGGGGAGTTATTTACCTTAGCCTTTTTATTTTCTTGATAAGTTTATTTTGGATGTCTGAGAATCAGAAACTGTTTTTCAATAAAGTTCTTAGATTGTTTAATATAAATTGTCTACTTAATATCTCATGGATATTTGCTTGGCATTATCAGAAATTTCTTTTCTCACTTTTAGTTATGCTGGGTCTTCTTTATACCCTTATATTGATTTCTAGTTTAATAAAATCATATGATAATGAAAATAAACTATCATATATATACAGTATATCTTCCTTCTCTTTCAATATCTATTTCGGCTGGATAACAGTTGCAACAGTAGCTAATTTTACTGGGTTACTTGTTTCTTACGAATGGGGTGGTTTTAGTATATCCGAAGAAGTATGGACTTCGATTATTATCATAGTAGCGACAATAATTGCATCTTTTACATTTATTACTAATAAAGCGATATGGTATCTTTTACCAATCATATGGGCTTTTTATGGAATATATTTCAAGCATACTGTGACACTAGAAGGAAGTTATCCTTTTATAATAAACACCCTTATTTTTGGAATGGGCATACTAATTATATTATTTTTAAATAGAATCTATATTTCTATAACGAAGAATTGAATGATGATGGATTTCTTAATGAGTCAAACTTTCTTTTTGATATTTGGTACAATAATATTCATAGCATTATTTCTCTTATATAACTCAGAGAAAGATTAAACATAATTTATATACCTATGAAAACAGTTCTATTAATAATTTCTCTTTTTTTTGTTAATGATATTAAATATCCAACATATAAAGGAGATGGAGACCTTATAAGTTTTATACAAAATAATCTTACCTACCCGTCAGAAGCTAAAGAATTAAACATAGAAGGAAAAGTTTTTGTTCAGTTTGTTGTTAATAAGTCTGGAGAGACAATTAAAGTTAAAATTTTAAAAGGAGATAAATTATTAGCAAAAGAGGCAGAGAGGGTGACAAAATTGATATCCTGGAATCCCGGAGAGGTGGATGGTAAAATAGCTAGTGTAGAAATGGTTCTCCCTTTTACATTTAAGCTACCCTAAGTAATTCATTAATTCAATATTTTATGAAATCAATAACTAAGTGAGATAAAATTATTATTTTCAGTGTTGCGTTTGGTATTTTAATGATACTTATTGCAGCAATTAATATAGCATTAACCAAACTTTAAGAATTTAATTTTTTTAATTAACCTAACTATTATGAGAATAACTTACTCTTTATTAACAATTCTGCTGATTTTTTTTGGTTCAGAATCTTTTTCTCAGAAAAAAAATAAATCTGAGACAAATTATCTAGATAAGATATCTCTAAACGGATTAAAATGGAGATCTGTTGGACCTGCATTAACTTCTGGGAGAGTTTCAGATATTGCAGTTAACCTCAAAAACCCATTTGAGTATTATGTAGCAGTTGCATCTGGGGGAGTATGGAAGACTACTAACTGGGGAGTAGAGTACACTCCTGTCTTTGACTCTCAAGACTCATACTCAGTAGGATGTGTAACAATAGACCCTAATAATCCAAATGTGGTATGGGTAGGAACAGGTGAAAATAATAACCAGAGATCTGTTGCATATGGAGACGGAGTATATAAATCTACTGACGCAGGAAAATCATGGAAAAATGTTGGATTAAAAAAATCAGAACATATCGGAAATATTATAGTTCACCCTGATAACTCAGATGTTATATATGTTTCAGCCTATGGACCGCTATGGAGAAAAGGCGGTGAGAGGGGAGTTTATATGTCTGAAGATGGAGGTGATAGCTGGAAGAGAATATTGTATGTTGATGAACATACTGGTATTAATGAGATACATATGGATCCAAAAAATCCAGAAGTGTTATACGCTACTGCTCACCAGAGGAGAAGACACGTATACACTTATGTTGGAGGAGGTCCAGGCTCAGGTATGTATAAGTCTACTGACGGTGGTTCTTCATGGAAAAAGATTAATAAAGGACTTCCTAGTGTCGAAATTGGAAGAATTGGTATGGATATATCTCCTGTAGACAATAATGTTTTATACGCAATAGTAGAGGCTGCTGATAGAAAGGGAGGATTCTACAAATCAGTGGACATGGGAGAGTCGTGGTCAAGGCAAAGTGGGAAAGTGACAAGTGGTAACTATTACCAAGAAATTTTTGCGGATCCAGTTGATATAGGAACTGTCTATATTATGGATACATGGATGTCGGTTACTAAAGATGGTGGAAAATCATTTAAGAATGTAGGAGAAGACTTTAAGCATGTCGATAATCATGCTATGTGGATTAATCCAAGTAATAATAATCACTGGTTAATTGGTTGTGATGGTGGAATATATGAGACATTTGATGGTGCAAAAAATTGGGATTTTAAGAAAAACTTGCCTATTACACAATTCTATAAAGTAGCGGTAGATAATGATGTGCCATTCTATAATATTTACGGTGGCACTCAAGATAATTTTACAATAGGAGGTCCTTCTAGGGTTAATACATCACATGGTATCACAAATCAAGACTGGTTTATCACCCATGGCGGAGATGGATTTGAGTCTCAAGTTGATCCACAAAATCCAAATATTGTATACTCACAGTCTCAGTATGGGTGGTTGGTAAGATACGATAAAAAAAGTGGGGAAGAGGTAGGAATTAAGCCCATAGCAAGGAAAGGAGAAGTTGACTACAAATGGAACTGGGATGCGCCTCTTGCAGTTAGTAATCACAAGTCAGGAAGATTATATTTTGCTGCTAATAAGGTATTTAGGTCAGATGATTTCGGTAACAGCTGGGAAGTTATAAGTGATGACTTAAGTAGGAAAATTGATAGAAATAAGCTCAAAGTATATGATAGGGTATTAAGTATGGATGCTGTCGCAAAGAATGGATCAACTTCACCTTATGGTACAATTGTTGCGTTATCTGAATCTCCTATAAATGAAGACCTTATTGTAATTGGAACAGATGACGGCTTAATTCAAATTACATCAAATGGAGGTAAATCATGGGTAAAAGTTGATAATATCCCAGGTGCACCTTCACAATCATATGTTAACTCAGTTTATACATCTCATCACGATGAAAATATTATCTATGTGGCATTTAACCATCATAAATATGGAGATTTTAAGCCATATATCTTTATGTCAAGTGATAAAGGAATAAGCTGGAAATCTATTAGCAGTAATCTTCCTGCAAGAGGAAGTGTTTACGCTATAGAAGAAGATCATATAGATTCTGGATTAATATTTTGTGGAACAGAATTTGGTGTATTCTTTTCTCCAGATAATGGTAAAGTATGGAAGGAATTATCGAATGGATTACCAACTATTGCTGTTAGAGATATTGCCATCCAGAGAGATATGAATGATTTGGTCCTTGGAACATTTGGAAGAGGTTTTTATGTATTGGATGATTATACTCTTCTCAGAGATGTAGAAAACAAAGAAATTTCTGCCAAGGCTATGATTATGAGTACAAGGGATGCTATCATGTGGGAGAAAGCAAATCCATTAGGCTTACCTGGAAAATCATTTCAAGGAGATAACTTTTATGTGGGAGAAAACCTTGATCCTGTAGCAATGATAGATTATTATTATAGTAATAGTTACAAATCAATAAGAGATAAGAGAAAGACAACTGAGAAAGATTTAGTTAAAAACAATAGAGATGTTAATTACCCAAGTTATGATGAGTTGAAAGTTGAAATGAATGAGAGTAAAGCTGAATTGTTATTTACTATCAGAAATTCAGAAAATCTTGTAGTTAAAAAGATATCTAGGAAACCAACTAAGGGTTATAGTAGGTTTCATTGGAATTTAAGATATGAGCCGACAAATCCAATAAATTTATCTTCATCCTCTTTCTATAATCCATTTGCTGGCACCACAGAGGGTACACTTGTAGAGCCAGGTGATTACACAATTGAAATGGATTATGTAGTTGGTGGTAATATTACACAGTTAGTTGAGCCTAAAAAGTTTAGTGTTACTCTTCTTGATAATACAGTTCTTCCTGCTAAGGATAGAAATGAAAAAGTTAAATTTCAGAGAGAAGTTTCAAAAATGCGTGGTGAAATCAGTTCATACTCCAATATTTTATCTGAAATAAATAATAAGATTAGATATTTTGAGGTTGCTGTTATGAGACTGGAGAGACCTCTTGGTGATCTTTTACCTGAATTAAACGAGATAAAAGAAGAGTCAAAGGTTATAAATACTATGTTCTATGGCGATAATGTAAAAAGACGGCTAGATATACAACAAATCCCTACAGCCTCATCAAGGGTGGGAATAATTGCTAGTGAGCAGAAGTATTCAACATCATCACCTACTAAGACCCATATGAGGAGTTTTGAAATTGCTAAAGAGGAATTTTTACCAATAATTCCCAAAATTGATTTACTAGTTGAAAAAGTTAAAAAGCTTGAAGATAAAATGAAAACTCTTGGAGCTCCATATACTCCTGGTAGGTTTGAAAATTAATTTATATGATGAGTGAAGCTGAAATTTCTGATTGGTTTTTTTGGTTAAAGGTTGGCATGGGATTAACCGCAATTTTTTTGATTTGGCTGTTTTATTATATAGTAGAGAAAATTGGAATTAAATAAATGATAAGACATTTTTTACCTAAAAAATTTAGATTACTTTTTAGAATAATCATTATTCTTTCTACCCTTATTTTTATTCTATTTAGGAACGGGTAGGATATTTCCTAAATCAATTTTATCATATTATATTCGTATATGGAAAATTATACTTTTTATATTCTGATCGCTTTAGGATTAGTTTACTACTTCTATAATTCTAATCAAAAATTTAAATTAGCTATGGAAAAAATTAATAACGGAGCTATTGTAATTGATGTAAGAACTCCTGACGAATTTAATTCTGGAAATTACAAAAACTCAATTAATATACCTCTCAATACAATTAATTCTAAAATTGAAGAAATTAAGTCATATGAAGAAGAGATTGTCGTTGTTTGCGCTAGTGGAAATAGAAGCGGTCAAGCTAAAGATATCCTTAAAGGTTTTGGGATAGAAGTTACTAATGGAGGATCTTGGGTTAATCTAAAATAGATTTTTCCTAAGTTTTTAATAAAAAAAAAGCCCATCGAACGATGGGCTTTTCTTTATAATCATTTATTTATTTCATATTATTAATGCTAATAAATTTTCTAAAAGCAACTCTTTTCTTAAGATCTCTAAGCTTTTCCCACTCACTATCTGCATAGTCAGGTAAGTCACCCATATTTGATCTAAGATAATCTCTATACGAGTCATACCAGTCAATTGTAACGTGTGAAAAATATGTATCAGAACCAAAGTCGTCTAATCTTCTATGAAAATTCCATCCAACCCTTATGTCATCCTTATCAATCTTCTTTGTTCCATTAATTTCTGCCTTTTCATAGCTTGCAAATAAATTATTTTTTACTTTCATAAAATTTGCAACCATTATTTCAGGAACAGCAGGTGCACCATCTTTTCTAATAAAAGCTAAATTATTAAGCTTAGTTCTAGCTATCCTATCTCTTATTGAAGAGATATCTTTCATAACTGCATCGTTAATAATCTCAGAGAATGGACTTTCCCACGAAGTTTCTTCTTTATCAAAATCATAAATGAAAGTTAACATGTGAGTGTAATCTTCCTGTGGATTTTGAATTACTTTCCATACATCCCACGCAAATAATGATCCATTATCTACTCTCTCTCCCATAACTTTAGAGAAATGATCTTTTAGATAAGAATCATATAAATCTACATCGTGAGCTTTGATAAAAATCTGATCAAAAACTAACGTTTGAGAATATGATGAAAAGTTTAATAATAGTATAAATGATAATAATAAATTTTTCATAAATGTTTGGTTTAATTAAAATAAGCCATGAATTTAATAAAAAAAATCTTTTAACCATAGTGTATTGTTTCAACTCAGTAACTTAAGTTGAAAATTCTCTTATAAATATGTAGATTACGTTATCGTAAAATTTAAATTAATTGAAATGAAAAAATATATCTTAATTTTCTTAATTCCCTTTTTCGGATATACACAAGATGTGAGTTTTGAAAAATTCAATAATTGGATTGATCCCGATGCTATGACTATGAAAGCTATTGAGGTCAAAGGTAATCTTTATATCATTGAAGGAATTGGTGGTGGAGTAGGTAATGTGGGTGTCTTTTTAAGTGATGATGGAATAGTTATGATAGATAACCAATTTGAAATTCTTGAGGATTTATTGGTGGATAAGGTAAGAGAACTCTCTGATAAAAGAATTAAGTACATAATTAATACACACTTTCATTTCGATCACGCAGATGGAAATAGAGTATTCGGAAAAAGAGGTATTCCTATTATCTCTCATAAAAATGTGAGAACAAGACAATCCGAGATTCATATGGCTTACGGAGGTATTTACCCTCTACTAGATGGCTTTAATGTACCAGCTCATGAAAAGGATGAACTTCCTACTATTACATATGACAAGAAAATGTATTTACACGAAGGTGATGAAACAATCGTTATTTACTATTTTGGAAAAGGCCATACTGATGGAGATAGTATAATTAAATTTGAGGAGGCTAATGTTGTTCATACTGGTGATTCATATATTGAATATGGTTTGCCCTATGTTGATATGTCAAACGGTGGAAGTATTTTAGGCTTTATCAATACTCTAGATGATATTATAAGTATTTGTGATGAGAACACAATTGTAATTCCTGGTCACGGTGGTTTAAATAATGTTGATGGAGTTAAAGCCTTTAGAGATGGTTTAAATCATTATTATGAAATGACTTTAGAGGGGTATAAAAAAGGATTAAGTGTTGATGAAATTAGCAACTCTATTGATATTCCTTTAGGTAAAACATCTGGTTTTGGAGAACCATCTATAGTTAAAGCTAATTTTATAAAATCAATCCTACTAGAAAATAACATTATTCGTTAAAAAAATAATCTTATTCATTATAAAGTAAAATCTGTTCTATTTCCATTTATTATTTTATTAATAACTTTAGTTTTTTTAATTAAATAATGAAGTAATGAAAAGAATTTTCTTTGTTCTTTGTGTTTTAGGAGTGATTTTACCTTATTATCAGTTATACCTTTTTTTAATTTCTGATATACCCACAATGGATTTTTTTATTAGTGAAATTTACTCATCATCTCCGACATCTATGATAACATGGGATATAACTGTCGCTTACTTTTCGTTTCTTACCTTCCTCATCTACCAGAAAGTTAGAAATGGCTTAAGTATATGGAAATATCTGCTTGCATCTCTTGTCGGCTTCTCGTTAGCATTGCCACTGTATCTTTATGATAACTATGATAAATAATGGATCAGGTGGTTATTTTAGTTTTCTATGTTAGAATGAGGCACATTTTACTTTATTCTTTCCATAGTATTTGAATAGCTTATCATCTACTACCTGATATTTTGAGATTCCTACATCTAACATCATAATCATTCTTTTCTTAATCCTGCTCATAGCCTCTTCTTTAAATTGAGGAGAAATATTCTTAAATTCTACCTTAACCTTCATTTTTTGCATCTTATCCCACCCTGAAAATACTTTATTTAAGTCATCTATGTTATAGAAAAACATTCCTCTGGTTTTCCTTGTCTTGATAACACCTTTATCACCTAAGTTATTTATTAAACCGAGTAGGGAGTTGCTAACCTTTACTTTCCTCATTGACTTATATTTTTCTTTAGAAGTGACTATATTTTCCTGGTGTCTGCCTATCCATTTATCTGGGACATTAAACTTCCTTCTAACGTGTTTTATTGCCTGCTGAATTGAAAGATATTCCATGATAATTAAAGTATACAGAAATATCATATTTAGGTTTCAATTAATCTTGATAAGAGTATATATCACTTATTAGGGTAGGGAAACGTAATGAGGTAGAGCGTCTCTACGGAGTATATAAGTTGCATAAAGAAATTAATAAAGAATCTAAGGATAAACCACCATTTTCCATCTAGGTAAAATGACCTTTTCCCGTTTGTTCTTTACTTTTTTTATTTTTTTTACATCTCATTGCTATAAAGAAGATAATTATTACTTATTATAAGTTTCTTTTGAGAAAATCTCTCTTTTACTGTCTAAAATATTATATTTAATTAATGAAGAATTCAAGAAGAAATTTTCTTAGAAATACAGCTCTTGGAGTATCATCTATACCAGCTTTAGGGTTTATAAGTAAATCTAGTGAAAACCAATCTTTAGATGATATATCAAGGTATTTAGATAATTCTGAACAAACATACTGGTCCGAAGTAAGAAATCTATTCCCTACTGATAAAAATGATACATATTTCAACAATGGAACATTAGGAGTTCAGTCTAATTATGTTCTAAACGCTGTTATTTCAGATATGAGAAATAATGGAATTAATGGGGCTAAGACTGATTATAAGGGAGAAGGTCCAAATTTATTATCTGGATATGAACCATATGAGTCAATTAGAACAAAATTAGGTAAACTTATAAATTGTAATTTTAAAGAATTATCTCTTATTCAAAATGCTACTTTTGGAATGAATTTCGTTGCACACGGTTTAGATCTTAAAAAAGGTGACGAGGTTATAAATACTGATCAGGAGCATGGTGGAGGATATGCAGCATGGAAACAATTAGCTAAAAGAAAAGGAATAATTTACAAACAAGCCGTCATGCCTGTTCCAGCAAACGATAAACAAGAAATTATTGATTCGGTGATAGGTCAGGTTACAAAAAATACAAAAGTAATTGCAATACCTCACATCATTTCTGTTTACGGAACAGTAATGCCAGTAAAAGAAATTTGTGAATTTGCTAGATCTAAAGGAATTTTTACGGTTATTGATGGTGCTCAGGCTGTGGGTCAAATTGATGTAGATCTAAAAGATTTAATGTGTGATTCATATTATTCAAGTCTTCATAAATGGCTTCTCTCTCCACCTGGTAGTGGAATTCTATATTTAGATGAAAAAATTTCAGCAGATATATGGCCTACACTTTCTAGTTATAATTGGGATAATCAAGATGATAAAGGTTTTAGCCTTCAACAGTCAGGAACTGGAAATCCATCTCTTAGAATTGGTTTAGAAGCATCAATAGACTTTTTTAATATGATTGGTAAAGAAAGATGGTTAGGCAGAGTTAAAGAGTTAGGAAAATATCTTAGAGATGGATTAAAACAATTAGATAATGTTGAAATAGTTTCATCTCATAATGAAAATTTATGTGCTGGTTTAACTACATATAAGGTAAAAGGACTAACTGGACCAGAGTTACAGCAAACTTTATGGGAAAAGGAGAGACTTCAACCAAGATCTGTAGGAAAAGAATTAATGAGACACTCGATACATATATATAATCAAAAATCAGAAATAGATAAAACTTTTAAAGTAATAAGATCTATATAATGAATATTATAATTGACTTTTTTGCTGATGTACCATTAGTTTTTAGAACATCAATTCTTCTAGGAGGAATAGTTTTTTTTTGGGTCCTAGAGGGTATAATTCCACTTTATTCTTTTAATTATAAAAAGGGTAGACATGCTTTTCTAAATTTATTATTTACTACAACAACAGCAATAATAGGTTTTGGTTTTGCATTTTTATTATTAAAATCAACTGAAATAGTTAATGAGGTCCAGTTTGGAGTTATTCATTTTATTGAGCTTCCACTTATTATAGAGGTTATTATCTCATTGTTAATCCTTGATTTAGTTGGAGCTTATTTAGTTCATTTTGTTGAACATAAAGTCCCGTGGATGTGGAAATTTCATGTAATTCATCATAGTGATAAAAATGTTGATGTTACAACTGGACTAAGACATCATCCTGGAGAAACAGTTTTTAGAATTTTATTTACAATTTTAGGTGTTTATTTTTCTGGTGCATCTATAGGTATTGTAATGTTATACCAAAGTCTATCCGTTTTATTTGCACATTTAACTCATGCTAATATTAGTTTACCACAAAATCTGGATAAGATAATTTCATATTTATTAGTTACTCCTAATATGCATAAAGTTCATCATCATTACAAACAACCATTGACTGATTCTAATTATGGAAATATTTTTTCTATTTGGGATAGAATTTTTGGAACATATACATTTGTAAACGATTCAAAATCATTAGTATACGGTATAGATACTCATATTAATGACAGAAAAATTGATTCTTTTACTAATTTATTACTCATCCCATTTAAAAAATTGAAGAAAACTAAAAACTCAAAGTTTTCTTGATAATGAATTTTTCAATTCCTTCCTCTGTTGAATCTCTAGAAAACATAAAAAATCATATTGTTAGAACACCATTATTATTTTCAGAAAGATTATCTAATGAAATAAATTCAAATATTTTTTTAAAATTAGAAAATCTTCAGAAAACAGGATCATTTAAAGCTAGGGGAGCATTAAATAAGATATTAAGTATTACAAATACAAAGAATGTGGTAGCTGCATCCTCTGGAAATCATGGAGCTGCAGTTTCTTATGCATTATCTCAAAAAAATATGGTAGGAACTATATATGTTCCTAAAAACGTAAAAAAATCAAAAGTTAAAAACATTGAGTCCTACGGATCGAAAGTTGTAAAATTTGGTGATGATTGTTTAGATGCTGAAAATGAAGCTATAAGAGTTTCAAAAGAATATGATTTTAACTTTGTTTCACCCTATAATGATCTTGATATTATTTCAGGTCAAGGCACAATAGGTGTTGAAATATTAGATGATAATAATGATATAGATGTTGTATTTATTACTGTTGGTGGCGGAGGACTAATATCAGGGGTAGCCTCTCATCTCAAATCAAAAAATCCAAATATTCGTGTTATTGGATGTTCACCAAAAAACTCATCTATTATGATTAATTCATTAAATAAAGGAAAAATAATAAACTCAGTATCTAAAGATACACTTTCAGATGGATCTGCAGGTGGCGTTGAAGAGGGGTCTATTACTTTTGATATGTGTAATCAACTTATTGATGATTACTGCTTAGTTTCTGAAGATGAGATAGCATTACAAATAAAAAACTCAATAAATATAGACAATATGATTATTGAAGGTTCTGCTGCAGTTGCCATTGCTTCAGCTATTAAGATGAAATCTCAATTACATAATAAAAATGTTGCAATTGTGATTTGTGGAGGAAATATTGGAAAAGATACTCTCAATAAAATTCTATGAAAACTAAATTTTACACAAAAGATCAAATATTAAAATGTCTAGATAAAATAGATTTAATTCAGTCAATTGAATCGGGTTTTGTTGAATATTCAAGAGGAAATGCTATTGTTCCTCCTGTTGGTGAACTTCTTTTTGAAAATCCTCCAGGGGATGTTCATATTAAATATGGATATATTAAAAGTAACGATAATTATGTAGTGAAAATAGCATCAGGATTTTCTAAAAATGAAAATTTAGGTCTATCCTCAAGTCATGGTGTTATGGTTATGTTCGATAGTAAAACTGGCTATTTAAAGTGTGTCCTACATGATGAAGGTCATTTAACGAATGTTAGAACAGCAGTAGCTGGAGCTATTTGTGCAAAATACATTGCTCCAACACAAATTAAAGGAATTGGAATAGTTGGTACTGGGATTCAAGCTAAAATGCAATTAAAGTACTTAAAATTAGTAACTGATTGTAGGGAAGTGTTTGTTTTAGGAAGAAGTAAAGAAAAAATTTCTAAGTACATTAATGATATGAATTTATTAGGATTCAATGTAGATAAAGTGAGTAACTCAAGCGAGTTATGTAAAAAATCAAATTTAATTGTCACTACAACAAATGCTAATGAGAGCCTTATTAATAGGAAAGACATACAAAAAGGAACCCATATAACTGCCATAGGATCTGATACACCAGAGAAAAGAGAGTTAGATCCTGAAATATTAAATATCGCAAATGCAGTGGTGGTAGATAGTATTTCTCAATGTTTAGAAAGGGGAGAAACAAAAAAAGCTCTTGATAAAAACCTGATTAACGAAAAAAACCTAATTGAACTTGGTGAAATAATAGACTCTAATAAAAAAATTAGGAGAAATAATGAAGAAATTACTGTTGCAGACTTAACTGGGGTGGCAGTACAAGATATAATGATTACAAACGCAGTTTATGAACAATTAATAAAATAACATGAAAAACCTTTTAATACTTATTCTATTTTTCTATTTGTCATTTGAATCAAATGCTAATAAAAATATTTCTAATAATGATTTTAAAGAAACAATTAAAAATCTAAAATATAGAAATGTAGGACCAACCAGAGGTGGTAGAGTTACTTCTGTTCACGGAGTTGATTCTCAAAAAAACGTATTCTATATGGGTACAACTGGAGGAGGAGTATGGAAAACAACAGATTATGGAAATAATTGGTATAATATTTCAGATGGGTACTTTAAATCACCTTCAATTGGAGCTATAAATGTTTATAAGAATGATCCTAATATAGTTTATGTAGGAACAGGTTCAGATGGATTAAGATCAAATATTATTGTTGGTAAAGGAATATATAAGTCAGTTAATGCTGGTAAAACATGGGATCATATTGGTTTAGAAAATGTTGGTCAAATTGGTGCAGTAGAAATTCATCCTGATGATCCTAATACCATATATGTAGCTGCAATAGGTCAGCCATTTAAAAATAGTCAAGATAGGGGTCTTTATAAAAGTACTAACGGAGGTAAATCATGGGATAAAATACTTTACCTATCTGACTCTATTGGTATCGTAGATATAGAATTTGCTCCTGATGATCCAAATACTATATATGCTGCTTCTTGGAGAGCAGAAAGAAAACCTTGGACAATAATCAGTGGTTCATCTAATGGAGGAGCATATAAGTCAGTTGATGCTGGTAAGACGTGGAAGAAAATAGATATGGGTTTTGAAAGTAAAT
>Ga0181568_10000420_pt1 | contig 37335 bp, 21 predicted proteins | sample 101ome_20_FD_133758 | JGI IMG/M metagenome (GOLD analysis project Ga0181568, IMG submission 133758) | Coastal salt marsh microbial communities from the Groves Creek Marsh, Skidaway Island, Georgia - 101404AT metaG (megahit assembly) | ecosystem: Environmental > Aquatic > Marine > Intertidal...
GCTTCTGCATCTTGTGCCGCTTCAAATGTCCATCTAGCACTTAAACGTCTTGTCTTTGCTTCGACAGTTTCTTTTAAGATTTGGATTGACATTTTTCTACCTGGTGTTCCCTCAGCAGATGCTGTTGCATCTGGAGAACCAGCATAGTTGTTAGCAAGTTTGAATGGGCTTAATGCCTCATCACCTGCTGTTGCACCACCGCCACTCTCTGAGTATCTAACTCTCAAAGTGTGGATTTGTCCTACTGGACCAGTCATTGGTTGGACACCAACCAATTCGTTAGCGATAACTGAAGGCATAACCCTTCTAATTAACGGTAACATTACTTTGTTTAATGTTGCTACTGAGCCTGCTCCTGTTGAACCTGCTGTTGCGGCCTCTGACAAATGTCTCTTTGTATTTTCGAGGACCACATCTAACGAAGATTTTCTGTTTCCAGAAAGACCTTCAAGCAAAGCGTCTTTAGTTGCGGACCAGTTGCTTTCAAATAATTCTGCCATTTCTTGCTCCTTTATTTTGAAAGTCCGGCTAATTTACGAAGTGTATCGATCTCTACGATACTACTTTCATCTTTGTCATCGGCTTCCGCTGTAGCAGTTGCCTTTTTATTACCAGTGTGCTCTTTCTTCACAACTGATTCTGACAATGTCTTCTTCACTCTTGGTGCATCACCTTCTAATACACTTGAAATGTACTTGTTAAAAGACTCTTCAAGTTTTTCAGTTTTTACACTTTCAAGTAAATCTGACATAATTTCTTTCTTCTCTTTGCCTAATGGTGCTAAAAGTTCGTTTAACTTCTCTTTTCTTTCGAATCGATCGTTTGCAACTCTTAACTTAGACTCAGTTAATTTAACTGAATCCTCGCTTTCTGCAATCTTTTCGTTTGCTTCAGCAAGTTTTGTTTCCATTTTGGCTAGTGTTTTCTGTATATCTCTGATTTCTTTGCTTTCGTTTAGGTAACTAGTACCGTATTCGTTTGCAAAGGCTTCAAAAATTCTGCGACCGAAGTCATTTTCACGAGCCTTAGTAATGTCATTACGGAAAGTTTTGACTTCTTCAGTTATAACCTTGTTAATAACGCCTTCGACCTTATTAGCGGCTTTACTGATGAAATCTTTTTTGGCTTCTGCTAATTGCTTCTTGCCTTCTCTTACCATTTTGACTTTCTGCTCAACTAGAGATTTTTTATCTTCGTGGAATTCTGCTAGTTCGCCAGCAAGTGATTCTGTTACAAACTCATCGAGTTTTGCAACATGTTCGCTTACTTTTGATCTATCTGCACGAAGTTCCTTAACTTCTTTTGCAACCATTTCAGTTACAAATTTGTCAAGTAGTTTTGCATGTTCACTAATGGCTTTATGATATTTGACTCTGTCATTTGCTAAAGAATTTTTCTCTTCTGCAATTTGAGCCACTTCCGCTGTAACTTGTTCTGAGATAAATTTATCCATTGCGTCAACGATTAGACTTTTGTCATGCTCGTATCTTTGGGCAAATTCTTCTCTAAGTTCAGCAGTAAGTTCCTCTCTTGCTTCAGAGATTTTCTGTTCCCATGCTTCTTGTAGACTAGTCTTAACTTCTTCAGTTAATTCTGCGCCTTCAAGTAAGTCATTAAATGTCACTGCCATAGTAGTCTCCTACTTCTTCTATAGTTTGAGATCATTTATGAGCTTGTGAATTTCGCTCAATAAATGCTTTTCTGCACTTTTATCGTGTGTTACTGCTTCAGCAATGCCATGTAACATAGCACCGCCTCGCATGTTAAATAAACTTTCATAGATAGTCTTTGGGTAGGCATCTGGTGCACTGGGCTGGGCCACAATGTCCACAGTAACAATATCAAAGTCAGAAACTTTACCTGACTCATTAACGTTACCGGAACCTCTACTTGAAACGCCCAGTTTTGCTCCTGCCTTAAGTAATGCTCTCGCAATATTACCCATAGGTGTATCTATAATCTTTAATTTACCTAGACCGTCACTGTCATTGCAATGCATTTCTGTAATGATATGACTAACTCTGTCTAGGTTGATCTGTAATTCTTCTGGATGATCTAACTCACCCATTACAGTCTCACCTTGTGATAGTCTAGATTTAACACTTTCTACTGCTTTTTTAATTTCATCTTTGGGATATACTCTACCGTTTTGGTTTTTTACATCACCTTGTATGAACAGTCCAGCCATAAAAAGGTCTTTACCGTCTGAAGATTCCATGATTTCTACCTTGGATTGCTCCGGGCTCATGTATTCATATAGTTTTCTAGCCATCATATTTGTTTACTCCAATCAGTAAAAAGACTTACGCCTTTTTAGGTTCAACTTTAATGTTGTCTGATGGTGTGTGATCTTTTGGGCTATTAGCACCTGAGTCACCGTCTGAACCGTCTTTTGCTTTAACTGGTTCGCCTGCACCTTCAACTTTAGTCTTTGCTGGTGCTTTTGACATTGGTGATTCATTACTATCTGCTTCGCCGCCTTTAGGTTCTGCTACTGCATCTTGTAACTTAGTTGCTTCTTCAACAACTTCGTCTTCAACAGCATCTTCGTCTAAGTCGTACTCTACAGACTCAAGATCAAGTTCGTCTTCCATGTCCATGTCGCCCATTTCTTCTGCATCGGCGTCCATTTCTGCTTCTTCTTCATCTGAACCTTCGTCATCTGCTAATAGTTTTTCGAATTCTGCTTTAAGATCGTCTAATTCGTCTTCAAGTTCGTCGACTTTATCTTCTAGATCTTCGTCGCCTTCCTCTTCGCCTACTTCGTCTGCTTCGATCTCTTCTTCATCAGCAAGAATGTCATCTTCGAAATCGTTGCTTTGATCAATTACTTCATCAACTGCATCTTCTTCGACTGCTTCTTCTTCTGACTCTTCTGATTCTTCAACTGCATCTTCTTCTGATTCCTCAGATTCTTCTACAGCCTCGTCTTCTTGTTCTGTTGCTTCTTCAACTTCTACTTCTTCGGATGAATCTTCATCTAAAATGTTTTCGTATTCTGCTCTTGCCTTAGCAACAACATATTCGTGTAACATTTCTTCTGCTTTTTCATTTTCTTCAGAAAGGAGAAGCTCAAGAATTTCTTCCAATTTACTTCTTGATTCTGACATTGTGGCCTCCTTAAAATTAAGAATCTAATGCAGATATAAAGTCAATATTTATAACTGCCTACTAATACTTATATAAAAGATGTGTTTTTGGGTAAAAATGGTGTGGTTTTGAGTCAAACGGCGGCAAGTTACGCCGAATGTGTAAAAAAGTGTTTACAATGTGGCTTGTTCTTGGCCAGCAGTATTATACATGACCTTAACAAATTTTTTGTGTTCTATGTCTTCTGCTTTTTGCAGTTCTCTGTACTTACGCAGTTTATTTATCTGTTCTAGTGTGAGTTTTGCTTTTCGTGTGTCATCCTCTTGCCTTTCAACAAATTCGTCAAACTCTGGATTGTAAAACTCTACTAATCTCATTATATTCCGCCTTCTGGTCCTGGTATACCACCTGCATCTGGACCTGGTACAGTAGTATTTATGTCTTCTGCGCCTTGTTCAGGTGTACCTAAATCATCTAAATCTGCGTCAGCATCTGGATTTACTGCACTGTCTGGATTAGGTCTAATACCAATATTTCTTAAATCTAATTGATTCTCGCCAGTATCTTGAAACTTAGTAAAGTCGTTTTCTTCACGCCATAAGTGTTCGTTTTCTTTAATTTCGTCTTCTGTAAGACCTAAATATTTCTTAAGTTTAAATTGATTACTTAGATAAGGTATTTGTCCTAATGCATTAAACAGTGTTGCTCTTTCATTGTCTAGACTTAGATCTCTATAAGAACTAAAGTTCATAGGCTTCTTAAATTGCAATTTAAACATACTGCTGTCTACATCAATGCCTTTTTTCTTCAAGTACATTTTAAATTCATGATCTAAATCTTCTTGTACTTGCTTCTGTAGTCTTTCCACATATCTAGCAAATCTATATTCCTGAATATAAGCAATACCAACTTTACCGTCATTGTATTGTGCAGAACCATCATCTGGCCCTGTTGGCAAATAACTTGCTGGTATTCTTAAACCACGTAACAGTTTGTTATTAAAGTATCTTAAATCGTCTATTTGTCCTAAGTTTTCACCGCCTGGTAAAGTATCAACTTTTGAACCTCTACCGTCTGCCGTTTGTGCAAAGAAGTAGTCCTCCAGCATACTCATCGGATTATATGCGGCATCTACAACATTACTGCCGTCACCTTTTTTATTAGGTACACGTTTTTGCTGTACTTCATATTTGACTTGTTCTAAGTATTGACGTGCTTTGTGTGGTGGCATATTACCAACATCAATAAAAAACACACGTCTTTCAGGTGCTCTATGCACTCTGTAAATGATAATTGAATCTTCTAATAATTCTTTTTGCTTGAACACTTTAAAGATAGGTTCAAGTATGCTAACACCAAATGGCCATGCATGGTCCATGCCTTCTGTTAAACTAACATGTACAATGTGTTTAGCATCTACTGGTATACCTTGGTCAACACCGTCTATTGCACCAGTTAAGTAATTACCGGCCTGTGTTGCTACAGGACTCATTACACCTGTTAAGCCTTGTCCAGCACCATATGGTCTTGCATGTAATGGTGCTACTTCTGTTGCTACTTGCTCTGCAAAGTTAGGTTCTAGATTTTTAACAAAATATGTTTCAATCTTTTTACCTTCGCTTTCATTTACTATAACTTTTTCGATATTTGCAGGATCAACCCAAAACAATTCGTATGTTTCTGGATCTCTAATAAAGAATTGATCACCGTACTTACACACACTTCTAAACATTTTAAATGCTCTTTTGTGTAATTTATTAAGCCTGCACCAATTTTTAAGTGTTTGCAATAAAATTTTGCTTTCAGTATCACTAGGTTTATGGTCGTACTCTATATCAAATGGCAATCCTGTGTACTCGTCTTCTTGAGTACCAAATTCTGCAATAGTATCTAGTGCGGCATTTACTTCTAAATCGCTGTCCATTTGATCATACTGAATATATCGCATAAGTCTGTTAGGACTTCCTGCATATACTTCTGGTAACCAACTTGCGTATCTACTTGATGCCGCTCCAGGGCCTCCTGCATCTGCGCCAGGTGTTTGTACATTCAGAGGTAACCCTGAATTATCAAATGGTGTAAAATGTTTTCTCCAGCTCATAAAATTCCTAGTGTCTATATATAATACACTATTTATCGTATGTTGTCAACCTGAATGATTAAACTTGGTCTTTAATATCTCTAGAATAAGAAACTTGTTGTTTTAATAGCCTATTTTGTGCGTTTGTTGCCTCTAACAATGCTAACAATACATCATAGGAATTTTGTGTATCTGGTGCTTGTGAGCCAGTGGTTGTTGTAGTATCTGTTTGCTCTGTTTGATTTTGTGCTAACATTGTATCAGGCGTTTGAACATCTGTACTAGGCATATCACCTGGCTGTATTTCTCGCATAACACGTTCAGGATTATTAACGTATGCTTCGCCTTTTATGTTAGTTTGATATTCTTTGCCTTGGAATCCAAAAACGCCGCCTGCTCCGCCTTGTATTTCTCTTGCTTCTGCAAATGCTTGTCCAAAATTTTCTTTATCGCTAAAGTCGTTTGGATCCATTTGCTGAGTTTGTTCAACAACAGGAACTTTTTGTGCTGTTTGCATAGTTGCAGTTTGCATGCCTGACAACAACATAAGTTGTTCTGGTGTTAGCATATCTAATGCACTGCTTAAATTATCAACGGCAGATACCATATTAAATATACCATCACTAGCAATAGTCCATTGATCTTTAATGTTTTGACCGTCAATGTCTTTTGCGGCATCATTAAACTTAGTTACTGCATCAGGCATTTTATCTAATGCATCAACCATTCTAGTTATGTCTGGTGCTACAGTTCCTAGTTCTTTTAATTTTTCAAATGGTGATTTGCCGCCAAATAGTGAACCTAATCCATCTAATACATTACTAATTAAATTACCTGCACTTAGTCCTGCAAGACCGGCCGCTAAACTTAATAATGCTGGGCCTACTTGTCTTACTTGATCTAATGGAACACCTTCTAGTGTTTTTAGTCCATCTGTCATATCTTGCATCCAAGCAAATGAATCTTTACTAACACCCATTGCTATGATTGGTGCAATACCTAATGAAAGACCTAAGAAACCTAGTCCTAATGCACCTAGAGAACCTGCTACTGCTAACAGTGACCCTGCGTCTATAGTTGCTAGATCTTTAATTGCTTCTGTAAACGGAGGTATCTTTTCTGATGCTGTCAGCATACTTTCTGCTAATGGAGTAATAACTACGTTCATTAACGCCAAGCCTGCCGCTACTACTAGCATTAGAGGTGTTGTAAGAGCTAATACAACCATTGCTCCTGCTATACCTATTAGCGATGCGGCTAGTGTTGCCCATGCACCGACGTCGATCTCATCGACCATTTTCATGCCTTCTATGAATGGGCCTATGTTTTCGCCAATTAATTTCATTGAGAATGCAAATGGTATAAGTGCCATTCCTAATGCCGCAATGGCTACTGACCCTAGCAATATAAATGGTAATGCAAATCCCATTGCCGCCGCGGCCGCGGCTACTAATCCTAATCCCACTGCCAATGCCGCAATGTTGTCTAAGCCAACATCTTTAACCATGCTAAGTGCAAATGCAAATGGTATTAATGCCGCACCTAGTATTCCTATAGCAATAGAACCTTGTATAAGTGATCCTAACACTTTGCCAAGTACCATAGCAACACCAGTTAATGCCAACAGTGCTACACCGCCTTTTGCAATGCTTTCCCATTCTACATCACCGAACATTTTTAAGCCAAGTGCCGCTGGCATAAGTGCAACACCTAATATTGCTATTGCGGCCGCACCTTTTATCATGCTCTTAGTACTCTTCTCTAACAGTTTAGTAATACCTACTAATGCACCTAAGGCAGTTATGCCTTTAAAGAAGCCACTCCAACTAACTTTACTAAACAACATAAAACCTGCACCTGCGGCCACTAATGCGCCGCCCAGTGTCAATATTGTTAGAGCACCTTTTTGTACTTTTGCGTTACCAAACTTGCCGACACCTTTGGCAATTTTTTCTAGTATGCCACCATTCTTAGCACCACCTTTAATTTCTGGCATATCACCGCCACTAGCGGCTGGACTTCCTTTGCCAGTAATTTTATCAACTAATGCATTTCCAGTCTTACCAGTGGCCCCAGAAGCACCGCCACCTTTTTTGCCAAACATGTTTCCTATGAAATCTTTGGCTCCTTTAAAGCCGTCTTTCATTCCGGCTAGTCCTTTCTTGAAGTTTTCTAACTGGCCACCTATACCTGAAATAACTTTAAAGCCTACTAACGCCGCAATTCCTAGTGCTAACAACGGAAATAGTTTGCCCATCCACTTAATCATTGTGCCTAATGCACTTGCAACTTTGATTGCTCCGGCAACTACATCTGGTAGTACTTCTATGAAACTTGCAATTCCGTTTGCGGCCATTTCTATGTACTTGGGTAGTTTTGCCGCTAATTGTTCGCCCATGCTCATGAATTGATCATTAAGGCCTTCTGCTCCACCTAAATCAAAACCAAATGCATTTGCTATTGCTGTAGTAATAACTTTTTTGGCTTCTCCAAAAGCCTTCATTAAATCATCTGATTTACCTACACCTGTTAGGAATGAATACTTAATAGCATCAAAGGCGCCTGTTAGTTCTTTCATTATTGTTTGTAGAACGTTAGTACCTTTTTGGACTCCTTCCATAGTGAAGCCTTTGTTTATGTCTTTTAATCTTTTTTCACTTTGTTCGAATTGCGAAACAGCCTTAGCCATTGATATTGCTTGTTGATCACCAGCCCTTGCTAGTGCAAATATTCTGTTCTTTTCTGCTTGGCTTAAATTACCTAAACTGCTAGTAATATCTTGTGCCATGGCATCTGCTTCTTCTTGGCTAAGTGTACCGTTTTGTATAGCAGTAATATATTCATTCATAGGTCCTGCTAAACTAGGTACTGCTCTCACATAGCCGACCATTTCATCACTGAAGCCCATAGCACCCATGGATGCCGCTTCTGTAAATGCGTTTGCTATATTGGCACCTTCTTGACCACCTAATGCTCCCATGGCACTTGCAAAGTCTCTGATACCCGCAGTTACCGAACCTCTTACATCACTGCTGAATCTTATCATAGTAGCAGTCAGTACAGGTGTGTTTTCTAATACACTGTCTGCAAACTCAACAAGAGCATCTCTACTCATACCTAATGCTCTAGTATAATTTGTTTGTCTAGTTACAGTTGTTTGAATTTGTTTGTTTAGTGCCGCTCTGCTGGCCGCTGTACTTGTATCTAAAGCACCTAATCTCTGTCTGGCGGCCATTTCCTCACCATACATATTAGTTACACTTTCTAGACTCATACCTAGTGCCGCACCGCCTTCAGTAGCATCTAGGAATGCACCGGTCATCTTGGTGACGTTTGTTAATCCTTGTGTAGCAATGACATTAGAGAACTGCCCCATGTAACTTGCGGCATCTATACCTTTTGTAGATAATTCTGCTAGTGCCTGAGAAGCACGTTGCCCATCTCTAGCAGTGTCTACAAAACCTACACCTACAGCAGTTAAATCATTAAGTTCATTACCTAAACTCAAGAACTCTTTAAGTATGAATCCACCTATAACAGTTGCGCCGGCTATTAATGCACCTGTAACTTTCATTACACCATCGTACATGCTGGTCATTATCTTCTCGCCCATTGCTAGGCGTTTGTTATAACGATCTACTGCATCTTGGTCTAATGTAAATTCTGCGCCTGATTCGGCTAGTTTTTTCAGTGCTTCTAATTGCTTTTCTCTGTCTTTGTCTGCTTCTTCTTGTGATTTTTTGGTTTCTTTAGTAGTTTCTTTGGTTATTTTAACCAGTTCTTCCATGTCTTTAGCATTTTGCTCTGCTACTTTTTTATTAGGAAAAGACTTGTTAATGGCCGACAGGATCTGTTGCATAGTAGATTCTAAGGCAAAATCTGGTATTGTGCCTTGAACTTCTGCTCCAGTTTCCGGGTCGTTGTATTTAAAATCTGCCATAAATCAAAAAATCCATTAAAACATGTTTTTATGGTGATAAATAGTTTGTAGATAAAAACATGTTATGCATGTATTTATCTGAAACATTAACTGGAGTTTTAATAATGGCAAACAAACACAATCCATTAAGTGCTTTTTATAGAGCACCTAAATTCTTCACTGCAATACCAAGTGGAGGAAAATTTTATACCCCTGATATATGCGAAATGCCAGATACCAACGAACTTCCGGTATTTGCTATGACATCAAAAGATGAACTTATGATGAAGAACCCTGATGCGTTACTTAACGGTGAAGCAGTTACACAGGTAATTCAAAGTTGTGTCCCAAATGTTAAGAATGCTAGAAAAATGTTGAGTAGCGACATTGACGTATTGTTAATTGCAATTCAGGGTGCAACATATGGCGATGACATAGATGTTACAGCACCATGTCCAAAATGTGAAGAAACATGCAGTTCAGTTGCAAGTGTAGATAGTGCTCTAGCAACTATGGGAACATTGCAAGATTCTTACACAGCAGAAGTAAATGGTTTAACAATTACTATTAGACCTTTTACATACGAAAGCACAATTAAAGCAGGTATTACTAATTTTAGAAGTACTAGAAGTTTACAAGCATTAGCAGATATTCCTGATGAAATGGAAAGACTGAGATTGTTTAACGAAAACTTCAAGCAGATTTCTGCACTTAACTACGAACTAACTGCTGACAGTATTGACAGCATTTCATTTATTGACGAAAATGGTGAAAAGGTTGTAGTTAGCGACAGACAGCATCTTACAGAATTTTTAGATAATGCTGACAGCTCAATTGGTGCATCAATAGAATCTCAAATTACAGAAATTAACGGTGTAGGCATTAACTTAGAAATGCAAATGGAATGCGACAAAGAAAGTTGCTTAGACGATGGCGAACCACATGTATTCTCAAGTAAAGTAAATTTTGATCCTGTAAATTTTTCCACGGCTTCCTAGCACGGGCAGAGCCTGAAGAAATTACGGCTTATATTGGGAAGCTCAGAAAAGGTCAAGATGCCCTCAAAAAATCTCTCACAGAATTAGTTATATACAGTGAGGGATCGGTATCCTGGTCTGAGGCGTGGATTATGAGCTATCAAGAACGCGAACAATTTGTTAAAGTTCTCAACAAATACAATGCTGTGAAGTCAGGAAAGAACCCTAATTCAATAGTTGAATAAGATGGAAACTTATTGTGCTCACTTACATAACAGCATTTACTTGTCGCCGACAGGAGATGCTAGACCTTGTTGCCGTTATCGTGAGTCTTTAAATTTGTCATGGAACGAAAATACCGATGACATTATTAATTCTCCACAATATAACGAACTAAGAAATAAAGCAGATAACGGTATTCCTTTAGACGGCTGTCAAAAATGTTATGCAGAAGATCGTGCAGGCATTGAAAGTATTAGAAGTCGTGTAAACAAAAAATTTCCAAAGCCTAAAAACAAATTAGAATACTTGGAGATATCTTTCAACAATATATGTAATTTAAAATGTGTTGGTTGCGAACCAAAGTACAGTAACTTATGGGGCCGCGACTTGGAAGTTCCGAACCCCGAAGTTTACAACAATGCTTCTTTACCCAAAGACTTATCCGAACTAAAATTTTTAACATTCTTCGGCGGCGAACCGTTTGCTACCTCCGAGCACCAAAATTTCCTAGATGGTATAGTAGAGCAGGGTTACGCATCTAACATATCTGTACAGTACACAACCAACTGTACACTTATGCCCAGTACCGACTGGGTAGACACAGTAAACAAGTTCAAAGACGTAACTGTTATATGTAGTATAGACGGCATAGGAAACATAAACGAAGACATACGTCAAAACTCAAAGTGGCACAAAGTACTTAAGGTATTTTCCTTTTTTAAATCCATAGACGTGAGATTGGTTGTGAATAGTGTTATTATGCAAAATAACATACATCATTTAAAAGACTTTGCAGAATGGATTAATCAACAAGATATCGATGAATGGAGATGTAATGTACTTACGTGGCCTGAACATCTACGCATTGATAAACTTCCTAGCACAGATAAACAAGAACTATACGATATTATATCTAATATCAAATGCCCAGATAAAAACAATATTTTAGAATACTTAGTTTAGACACTTCGTGTCTTATCTTGTTGCATTCAATCGTTTCGTTTCACTGCACTCTTTCACTTACAAGATATTTTTTATTAAAGAAGTTATCATGAAAGTTAAGCCATAATTCACCCGTAAGCCGGGTGAAAAAAATATGGATGTCATCATGATGAGCATCGCCATCTCTAACTCGGGTGTTTAAACGGGAAGTGGTAAGCCTTGTCTCCCCTACACTACCGTCACTGCTTTCGCACTTACGGAAACTTGTATAACCTTGTAGAGTTCAGTTATACAAATTTGCAGGTTGCTTTTTCTCATTGCCTGCATCATCTAATACTGTTGTCGTGTATATGTATCTCATGTACCGCCATACATTCCAGAATCTCGCACCGTGTTTAACGGATTGTCAAGGAAATCGATATTATGTGCCTCGATGGGGTGGTGTATGGACCTATGTGTGTGCCTATGTTAGCCAGGTGTGCCTTATGTGCCTTAATGCAGTTATAGTTATATGTTTGATAAACTTTCTTTGAGTATTTTTGAACCACCTACTCTCACATTGATTATACCATTATAATAATCGTCTGTAAGCAATACTTGTCTCTCAAATTGTTCCTTGGCTTCTAAGTAACTAGCGACACCTCGACTAGGGCAAAAGTATAATATTTCACGAATGAAATTGTCCTCACCGTACTTTTCTACATCCGCTTTGAGATGATCTGAACTGCCCCAATACTCTCGCCAATCACTTTCCTTGGTGCCGCGGCGTTTGTTCTTTTTGCCTTTTAGTGGTGGCTTGGTTGTTTTGAATTTTGCTAGTTTTTTGCCGACATATTTCATGCCGTTTATTTTGTTCGTGATTAGATATACAAATGCTTCACATTTTTCTGGTAATTCATTTACTGTGGTATTTTTATGTATCCAATCGCTAGGCATCTAAATATTCTGTGTCTGTATTGTAGTTTGTGAAGCCGCCTTCTTTAACTACTGTTAGCACATTATTTACTCTGCCTATTAACTCTTCTTTGTGAGAAATGAGCAATATATTTTTGTTTTGCTCACGATTCATCTTTTTAAGCACCGCAAGTGCATTTTCAACACCGGTAGTATCCATGCCGCTGTCTATTAATTCGTCAATACACATTAAGTTCATAGGCCTATTTAGACTCTCATATATGTCTCTAAATGCCCAAGATAGCCCTAAAATGAGTCTATTTCGCTCACCTCTACTGAGGTTATCAAAGTCTAAGTCACGCCCATATTCTGTTATTTCGACGCCTAAATCACTCGCAAATTTAACATCATGCGGTAATCCTAACTTATCTAAGTAGTGTGCTAACCGGTGATTTAGATATGCTATGTTCTGATCTATAATCTTTCTGCGAATAAAACTATCCTTACTAGTAAGCAATTTATATAAGAAATCTTGATGTTCTTGCAAATAAGTTAATTCGTTCATTGTTTCAAAACTTATTTCCTGCAAGCCTGTGTCTTTTAATCCCTCTATTTGTTCTACATACGGGTTTATATCATCTTGTTTTTCTTGTCGTTGTCCTTTAAGTGTTTCTAAGTTATGCCTATGTTCTAATGCATCTTCAAGTTTAGAATAAAATGTTTCTACACTATCACCAACCTCACCTATCTCACTTATTTGATCTTCTATGTCGCTTTGTGTTGCAGTAAGTTCATCGTAGTATTCTTCTTCTTCCAATATCTTATCACGCAACTCTTGTGTATATGTTTCATGTGTGTCTAAGTGTGCTGTACTTTGTTCACAAGCAGGACAAACACCTTCTATTGCTTTTTGCAAATTACTTTTTAATGTTTCTAATTTTTCTTCACTTCTTAATAAACTTCTATCGTTAAGTGTTTTTTCATTTGTAACAGTATCAAGTTTAAGTTGTTGTTCGGTTACAAATGAATTGTGTTTGTGTTGATTAATTTCAGAGTTAATTTTTATTTCTTCTAGTGTTTCAATAAGTTGATCTAACTCTTTAATTTTATTTGTTTTTTGAACGTCCCATGCTTTACTGCGACTTTCAATTTCTTTAATGTTCTTTTCAATGCGTTTGTTACTTTCTTCAACAGCATTAATTCTAATTTCTTCTTCTTTGATACTGTCTCTAGTATCTTTCATTCTTTCTTTTAGTACTTCTGCTTTTTGTGATAATTCTGTAATACCTAACAGTTGCTCAATCATATCACGTTGATCGTTATTTTTCATACCTAAGAAAGGCTCAGTATAAGTGTTAAGAGCAATTAAGTGTTTGAACATGTTATGCGGAAAACCGATAATCTTTTCAATTTCTTTTTGTGTTTCTCTGCTGTCGCCTTGTTGTTCTTCACTAAAAGCATCTTCGCCGTCAACAAGTAATCTCAAAATGTTAGGCTTTCTACCACGTTCAATGCGATATGATCTTCCTTCTATTTCAAATTCAACAGTAGTAATCATGCCCTTACCATTTGTTTTGTTGATAAGGTTATCACGTCTAATGTTTGTTAGTGCTTCGCCATATAATGCATAACTGAGTGCATTAATAATTGTAGTTTTACCTGTACCATTTCTGCTACCATCACCACCTAAGTCTAAATTATGTCCGAGCACCAAGGTAAGTTGGCAATTATCAAAATTAACTGCTTGAGCATTATTACCAACACTCATAAAATTTTTAGCACTTACATTTTTAATCTTAAGCATTACTGTATTTCTATCCCATTATAAATGTCAACCAGTTTTTCTTTATCTACTGTATTACTTTCTATTGTTTCTAATTGTTGTATAACAATTTGATCAACACTTTCAAATGTTATTTCACCGCCTTCATATTCCTCTTCTTCTTTGATAGGAATAAGTTGTAATTCTCTGACATCATATTGTGTAGCCATTTGTTCTCTGATAAAGTTTGCTTCTTCATATGAGATACTGATGTCTAGTTTTACTCTAGCATAAGTGTATTGATCTAATAAGTTTTGATGATTGTCTAATAATTCTTTAAGTGTAAACACTCTATACTTAGGACCGTCTAACCAATTTACATATATAGGTTCTTCGCCCCAAGTTAAAAACATTGCACCACGTTCATCATCGCCTACGTCTGCGTAATTATGTGGAAAAGCATTACCAATATAGTGTATGTTGTTTTTATATTGACGTTTGTGAAAGTGACCACTGAATACATACTCCGGACCGCTCAACATATCTGCTTTTATACCTCCGTGGTCTGGCATCTCTACCATTGCATTCATTTTAAAGTAAGGTAATTCAAAATGGCCAAACATATATTTGACATCCATCTTTGCTACTTGTTTGTGTTCGTCCCCTACTAGCCAAGGTATAATAGCAACGTCATCTTGTAAAAAGTGATCGTCTACCATAACAAAGTTTGGCAAATCTCTTGCGTATTCGATGCTATTAAGTTCTCTCTTATCTCTATAATACAAGTCGTGATTACCTGTTATAAAGTAAACTTTTTCGAATGCATCGTTGAGTTTTTTGAGATCTTTAATAGTGGCATTCATTGTAGCAACATTTACACTTGCTCTGTGATGATGCCAGTCACCAAGAAATATGCAGGTTTCTGCATTTCTGGCTTTTGCTTCTGCAATAAACCAATCTATGTACCTGTGACAATCTTCTAAATGTAAGCGACTATTTTGTTTTAAACCGTAGTGTATGTCAGTAAAACAGGCCGCTGTCTTAAACAGTTCCGCCATAAATTAATCTGCCATTGATTGTGAATCGTTTTCAGCCGCTTCACGCATTGCCCTTAATTCTTCTTCATGCTTAATCTGCCTACCATAACTTGGTAAGTGACCTTGCTCAATCAAAATATCATCTCTAATAGTTTGGTTTCTTTTCTCTATATTAAGCACTCTAGTAAAACTATTATTAACTGCCGCAGTGTAGTATGCAAAAGGGTTATCTGATTTTGCTTCATTAAACTGCAAACCAATTTGTGCTAATTGCAGTAATGCTTGTCCACGCATTTCATCAACGTATGTATAACCACGCCAGTTTGCTCTGTGGCTGTATCTTTCTACAAGTTTCAAATACATAGTACCTAACTTGTTCGTGATAGTTCCATGTTCTACATTAAAGTCGCCATTGCTTAAACTACCCTGCCAATGACTTCTTGCAACTTCTACTATATCATCGCCTTTGTATGCATAATGCTTAAAAGGTGGAAAGTTTACTTTTGCTTTTGTGTCTGCAACAGTTTTAGGATTTTTCTTACGACCAGGTTCCTCTGGAATATGATCGTAAGTCATAACTCTAAAAACAATATCTTCTTTATCAATGCTTTTAGGGTCTACTGCAAAATCTTTTTGCTTAGGTTTATTTTTGTAATCTTTAGAGCCGTAAGACGCCATTGCGGCTTGATAGGCTTCTGATTGAATCTTACTGGCTTTGTTCTCTCTTGCTTCTTTTAATGTATTCCTATTGATTTTCTTAACATCTTCTAGGATAATATCAAAATCAGCATAGTTTTCGTCTTCCACATAGCAATAACTCATTTTGCTTTTGTGAATTTCTTTTAAGATATCTTTATTATTAAGATAATTAACTTTTTTAGGCTGTGCCATTAACTCTCCTCAAAATTATAGTTCATTTATATTGTTAGTATTATACACAGTCTTTGTGCATTGTCAATCAATATTTAGCCAGAATTAAAAATTAAAACTTCTTTTAATGAATCCGATAAATAGTTATAACGGAGATTATATGGCATTTAAAGATTATTCAAACTTTATATTTGGACCTGCGGCAGATAAACTGACAGGTGGATCCGGTATAGGTACATCATTAGGCAAAAAACTGTTGGTCCAGAGTCTACGCAAAGATTCCGGATATATAATGTCTCCTACTGTTAGAAATCCTGTGGAGAATCCGCTAGGATATGTTAATACTCTAGAAGATCTTGCTAACGCACAAGTAAACTCAACTAAGTTAGCCGCTAATACTGAATTTGCTAGAATGGGCCCAGAAGGAGGAACAGATACTCAAAAAGGTATTACTACAGATGTTGACTGGAGAGCAAGACTTAGACCTAAAGGCGGTAGAAGTTCTAAATTTTGGTTTGGCGAAAACGGAGATCCTGGTAGTAATAATAAGACGAATGATCCTTTACTAAGGCCGTTATTTGAAACAGGTGGCTTAGTTTGGCAATATACTCCTAACATATTTGTAACAGGTAGAGCAAATTATAATGCCGCAGAATTTTACGGTTCTAACTATCCTTTTGTTACATATACAAATTCAACACCTCCTGTATTAACTGTTACAGCAGACTTTAGTGCTAACACAGTTGACGAAGCAAGATATATGTTAGCAATATTCCATTTTGTTAGAGTTGCAACAAAAAGTTTTTACGGTGATACAGCAGTAGCCAACGGCATGTATGGTACACCTCCTCCTGTAATGTTATTCGAATATCTAGGAGATCATGGATTTAACGCAGTACCAGTGGTACTTACAGACTATCAATATTCGTTAGAAGATGGTATTGATTATGTACCTGTAAAAACAGGCGCCGTAGGAGAAGAAACAACGTATGTTCCTACATTTACAAATATGGCACTTACATTACAACCAAGTTATACACCACACAAACTTAGAAGAAGGTTTGACCTCAACACATTTACTACAGGTAAAAGTTACAAAGATGGATTTATTTAATGGCTGATTTTCACGACCGAATGAGTTTTTTAAGGAATGCAGGAACATTTGATGTTTTTCTTGACATTAATAAGTTACCTTATATTCCAAAGTCTCGCTCTGATGAGACATATATAATAGAGCCAGTCTTTGATGGTAGACCTGATTTATTGGCACAAGCAGTGTATGATAATCCAAAGTTATGGTGGGTATTTGCAATGAGAAACCCAGATATCATTAAGGATCCATTACGAGATTTTAAAGAAGGAGTTTCAATAAAATTATCTTCCAAAGGTACTATCGAAGCGATTATAGGATAAATTAAATGTCAGAACAAGAACCTAAGTCGCCAAAAATGTACGACCCTTTAAAGGGCACAGTTTACGGCAACATATTAGATAAATTTGATAACATTGGGTATAATGCAAAGTTATACATGATTCCTCCTGTAATCGATGAGAGTGCCATGTTTGCAATGGCAAGGGCAGGAGATAAAAATTTCCAATCCGGCTTAGATGCAAGAAGCAATACTTCAGGTGGTGCAGGTAGTAGCCAACAAGGCGGCTTTATGAACAACTGGTATATTGCACCTCCTAACCAAACAGTAGTATTAGCACAAACAGGTGTTACCGGCAACCAAATAGACAATATTCAAATCACATCAGTTATAGGACCAGGCGGTGCATTTAATACTAGTACAGTTACTTTTGACATTACTCAACCCGGCGCCGCAAATTTTATAGATCAAATCATTGCAACCAAGGCGGCTGTAGGTGCAGAGCCTTTTGCTAATGATGTGCCTCTGTTTTTAGAAATTGTTTTTAAAGGATACGAACAAAATTTAAATGATGACGGACAAGATCAATTAGGCAATGCAACAACTATTGCAGGTCCGTTTAGATATAGATTAACATTAGCAACAATCGATCTAGAGATAGATGAAAAAGGTAGCACATACGCAATAGAATGTGTTTCGGAAGATGGATTAGCATTCAGAGACCAACACTTCAAATTACCAGCAACATTTACATCAACAGGTAAAACCATAGAAGAGTTTACTGAAAACTTAACAACACACTTGCAAGATTATGCAGAAGAACATCATACTGAATACAGTATACGTGATGAAATAGAATTTGATCTTAGTGGATTAATTGGTAAACGAACTGATGCAAGTGGTAACGAAGATAAAGGCTTATTTATTGATGATCAAAATTTAAGCAGTAATATGGATACTAGAGCAGAAGACATCAATAGGATTATGAACCCTGAATTGTTAAATGCAACACCAGAAGAATATGAAGATATACTAGAAGAGAATGACAAGGATGAAGGTGGCTTAGATATACTTGTAGAGGAAGACCGAATTACATTTAGAGAAGGTGTAACGATTGAAAATTATTTTGCTACAATACTAAGCATGAGCCCGGAATTTTTTAGTGGGTTAGTTAGAACAGACAATGCAGATGATCCAGAATCTGAACCAGAATTAGACAGAGGTAGATCTTTTGTGCGTTGGTTTAAAATTAATGCTGATATAGAATATTTAGGTTATGATCATAATAGAAATCAATATGCTAAAAAGATTACTTATAGACCAGTAATTTATAGAACAGACGGCAGTCAAATACAAGCAAGAGCAAATGAAAATGTTCAATTAGGAAAAGACGAAGTACAACAACGTTTTGATGGTATGAGTATTTTTAAAGCATACCATTATATGTACACTGGCAGAAACGATCAAATACGCCAATGTAGGATTGCATATAACTGTGGTCATGCTTTACTTACAGCACCGGCAGGGGGAGCAACAGGCGACTTTAGTACAACACAAGGTTCTTCTATGTCTACTAGAGCAGGCATAAATGATGACACAACAGGACAAGATCAAGCACAAGGTCAAAAAAATGTTGAAGCCGCAAAAAATGCCGATGCACTTATTAATAAAGGCAGTAATGATGAAATTAGAAATCTAGGACAAACACTTGGTTTAACAGCAGACGAAATTGCTCAAGCACAGAACGATAGAAACAGCCAATCTGCACAACTATTAAAAACTGTATTAGCAGATCAATCTGTACAAGATTCTATTAGAGCACAAAATTCGGCTCGACAAAGAGTTGTACCAAGTAGTAATCAGACAATGTTAGATGGAGGAGAATATCAGCCTCTTGTAAGTGGATACTTATATAGTGCTGATGTATTGGATGCTGAAAATGTAGATGAAAATTTAGCGGCTTCTTTGACACTAAACAATGCAAGACAAAGGATTGCAGAAATTAGAAAAAATGCCAAAGAAGGTAATAAAGATAAAACAGATGAGGTTGCAGAAAAAACAGATCAGTTAGAACCAGCAGTACAACAAATACATGTTACTAACCCTGCAGAAGCGGCAACGTTTGATGGGTCCCCCAGAAACAATATATTTGGTTACATTATGCAACAACATGGCGCCAGTGACTTTCTAGTAAAACTAAACATGGAGATTAAAGGCGATCCTTTTTATTTAGGACCTCCTAATAGCGGATATAAAGAAATTAGAAGTACGATAGAGAGTGATTCAGAAATTACAAATCCTGATTATGCTGTGTATGATAAAGACGAAAATTATGTAATGTTTGAAATGCAAACACCTAGATTGTTTGATTTTGACACGACCAGAGAAGACAATAATACAGGTTATTGGGAACCAGCAGGAACAAGTTATTTCATAAGTGGCGTGTATAGAATGATTCAGGTAGTAAATAACTTTAGTGGCGGTGATTTTTATCAAGAATTAGATCTCAATAAATTAACACCAATTAAAATCAGTATGTTAGAACATACACCACCAGAAGTAACAACAGAAGAATAATATGGCAGGATATAATTCAAATGTCAACAGGGTAAGCAATAAAAACCCTAGACAAAAGATACAGGAGTTGAAAGATCCAACTTACGGTATCTTTATGGCTGAAGTTATATCATGTAAAGATATAAGTAGAACCGGTAAGTTACAAGTATTCATTCCGGCTCTAGCACAAGACAAGCAAACAAAAACAGGATACTTTGATGCAGTTTGGAGTTCACCTTTTGCAGGTAGCACTAACCCTAAAAAAATAGGCACAAACTTAGAAAGTCCAATAGACGCACAAAAATCATACGGTATGTGGATGGTACCACCCGACATAGGTAATTTTGTGTTAGTTGCCTTTGGTGACGGAAATATGAAATACCCAGTAGTTATTAGTTGTTTGTATCAAGACAAATTTAACCATATGGTACCAGGTCTCCCACAAACTGGTACGTTTGGGTCAGACAAATTTAGAATGGCATCAGTAGAAAAAAACAAAAGATCTGATCAAGAAGAAGTAAACGAAGCAACAAGACCAATACAGCACACCCTCAGCGAAGCCATTGTAAAACAAGGATTGGTATATGACACTGTAAGAGGATTTTCTAATAGTGGTGCAAGGCGCGAGTCACCAAGTGAAGTGTTTGGTATACTAACACCGGGTCCTAGAGATTTAGAGAATTTCAATCACAGATTAGGTGGCCATCAATTTATAATGGACGACAATCTCAACAGTCGGAACATAAGAATTAGAACAGCACAAGGAAATCAGGTTTTACTAGATGACAACGAAGGCATACTGTACTTTATTAATAAGTCAGGCGGTGTATGGATGGAATTTTCTAGTACAGGTGTTCTAAATGTGTATGCTGAAAATGGGATTACTATGAGAACTAGAGGAGATTTTAATCTCAGAGCAGATAAAGATGTACGCATAGAAGCAGGACATAATATAATGCTTAAAGCCGCAGGAGATAATACAGCAGATGGATATACCGGCGCAGGAGCATTTGGCGGTGCACCAACTGGTGTTGGTGGTAACTTATTGTTTGAAGCACAAGCAGAAACAAGAATTGCATCATCGGCCAGCACATTTATAACAGCAGTATCAGGAGAATTACATCTTAATTCAGCAGGACAATTAAATGCACAATCTAGTGATAACATAAACATCAAGGCGGCCAGTAATTTAAATACAGAAGCAGGACAAAAAGCAAGTGTGAAAGCGGCATCTGATATTAGTTTAGGAGCAGGCGGAAATATAAACGAAAACAGTGGTGGACAAATTTTACTTAACAGTGGCGGCGCAGATCCAACAGCACCAGCAGATGCATTAGCCACAGGACAAATTCCTACTTCTGCTTTCCAAGATAATCCGATTGGTGAAATACCATATGATACTACAAGCGATACTGCACCATTAGGAGAGCAAGGCGGAGTAAGAGTCGGCACTGCTCCCGACATTACTACTATCACTGGCGACTTTACAACTAGCGAGCCATGGAGAGGCCATGGCATAGAAAGACCCGAAAATACCGTGCCAACTAATGCAGGCGCACTTACAAATTCACAAGGTGTAGCCAGAGATGCAAACGGTAATCCTTTGCCTACAGGCTCTTCAGGAACGTTAAATTCTAGAGGTGAGCCTACACCTGCTGACATAAATTCTCCACAAGGATTCAATACAGGGGTAGAATATCAAGGTCCAAACAATCCTATGTATTCTACCAGTACTGAAAATCCACCAAATGATTTTGCATACGGCAGAGATAAAGCATTACAAAGAGCAACACAAGACATTAAAACTCAGAGAGCACTAATGGCGTCGGTACCACCTGTTAGAACTGTTACACTTACACCTACACAATCAGCAGTAATTGGTTCTGGTATAGTGTTAGATGATTTTGAAAAACAACTTGGTCAAATAGCAATAGATCCTAATATGACAAGAACTACTTTGTCTAATCCTAACATACAAAAAATACAAAACGTAGTTAAAACAGTTAACGATGCTGGAGGCACACCTGAAGAAAAAACAGCCGCTTTGACAAGTCAAGGAATAACAGCAGACTATCGCTCTGACGGAACTGTAGAATACACTGACCAAATTAGCGGCATGAAATTGTTAGACTTTAGCAATGGTAATATAGGAGAAGGTTCTAGCGGCGAAGCCATACAAGCAGAGTACAATGCTACAAAGGAACTAGTTGCATCTCAAACAAATATTCCTGTGTCAAATAATCAAATGGCGTCGCTCACACTATTTGCAATGGGCGTAGGAACAGATACTTTTAGTAGTTCTGATGTTGGTACTTTTGTAGCTCAGCAAAGAACCCCAGAACCTGGAGAATATGCATTAGTTCCTAATTTACTTTTGAAATATCAGTATGCAGAAAGAACAGACGAAAAATCACCTTTCTTGAGAGTTGAATCTATGAGGCAGAGACGAGAGTTTGAAGGACAACTTTGGCAACACCCAGACTATGTACCGTTGCCTGATTACGGTACTAATACTGTTCCTTGGAGTCAGCAAACTAAAGATTTAATAAATCTTCGAAAGCAATTTATGAGGCAATCTCAACTTAAACCTTAACATTTAGTTTATTAAATTCTTTTTGCAAATCAGTTAGTTTTATATAAGCACGATATTTTTGATCTTGCTCTTCTTTTACAGTATTTTTTAACATATCAATTTCTGCTCTGAGGGAATTTATAGTTTTTAATTGTTCGACTAACTCGATTCTTAATTCTTCTTCAAGGGTATTATTAAGTGTTCTGTTCTGGGACACTGTCATCTCCAAATATAAATTTATTGAGTAAATTTGTTGCAGTATTATTTAACAAAACTCCACTGTGACCTGTATCTATATAGTGATTTTTAGTCATTGTGAATTTTGAAGGTGTTGCACTCTGACTCGCAACACTTACCATACCATCATTGGCTTGACTGCCCATTCCAGCAACAGGATTTCCGCCTCCAGTGCAAACAATGTTATGATGTATGCCTTTGAACACCTTGTCTTGTAAAAGGTGTAACACTTGAGCACCAGGTCTAGTGTGCTTGAAAACTTCTGCGTTTCTAAAAAAATAGCCAAATATCCTAGCCGCAGGAGTCCCTTCCCACGGACAAGCAATAGTTATTAATGATTGTATTCTCGAAGAATTTACTGAACTGTACCAAGCACCTATCAGTCCGCCAAAACTATGGCCGACTACAGTAATAGGACTGCTACCAAATTCTCGATTTACTTTTCGATTAATGTCTTCAACTACATCAAAAGGATTGTCGTCCATATTGTATGAAGGTGTTATGCAGTTGTGCTTTGGTAACAGTAACTTGTAATAGTTAAAATTATCAGGACTAGCATTAGCACCATGAATATACAATATGTTATTTTGTTCCATTTCGAATAAGTGTTTCCATCTCTACTAGCTCTTTAGGAGCAGTTTTTTTATTGTAGTCATAATGACCAGCAAACATAATGCTGTCAAAAACTACATATTTTTTAGTTACAGTATCATACAAGCAGTATGTAGGATACTTTTGTTTTGTGGATTCAGTTGCAATAAACCTCTTGAAATTGAGGTTATCGTTTGCAACATCTGCCATTACAGCAATTCGACCAAAGTCATTTTTGATCCTAAACATCGGCGTTTTCCTCGTATTGCCTATGAATGTAATGCTATTTAAATAGCATAGATGTATTATACACAATATCTTGGTAATGTCAACCGTTTTTTGTATCTAATTAAAACTATACTTAATGATTATGATAAATACTTGTATGGCAACAGTATTCAAAGGATTCAGTACAGTAGATAGGGTGAGAGCCCCTTATACTCTTACCGATGAAGATTTAGTAAAACGTGACCTCCTAAACGAATTTATGACCAGAAAAGGCGAAAGAGCAATGAGACCTAACTATGGTTGCATTATACACGATTTACTAATGAACCCAGAAGACTCCTATACTGTCGAAGAAATTAAAGACGATATTACAAGAATTGTTGGAAACGAAAGCAGAGTATCACTATTAGACATTAATTTATACTCTTCAGATTATTCCATAAGAGCAGAAATTCTACTAAAGTATGAATTACTAGAAAGCGAAGATGTATTATATGTAGAATTTAAACGAGAGAATCAAGATGGCATCAATTAATAGACAAAATAATTTATTTGCCGCAGAAGACTGGAAAGTAGCATATAAAGCCTTTAGTAAAGTCGACTTTCAAGCATATGATTTTGATACTATCAGGAATGCTTTAGTAGATTATATTAAAATTAACTTTCCTGAAAACTTCAATGACTATACAGAAAGTTCAGAATTTATTGCTATCATAGAAATGTTAGCATTCCTATCGCAATCACTTGCGTTTAGAATGGACTTAAATAGCAGAGAAAACTTTTTAGAAACAGCAGAAAGAAGAGACTCGGTATTTAAACTTGCAAGGATGCTTGGATATAATCCACGCAGAAACTTACCAGCGAGTGGATTACTTAAAGTCGATGCTGTTAGAACAAGCGAACCCATTCAAGACAGTTTAGGTAATAATTTAAACAATACTACAATATATTTTGACGATGCAAATAATTCAGATAGTTACGAGCAATTTATAACTATCTTAAACTCTGCAATGAATAAGTCAAATAGATTTACTGTACCAGTGATAGAAGGTGATGTAAATGGTGTAAATTCAGAAATTTATGAACTTACAACACCAAATGATGCTCCAATTGGTTATAACTTTAAATTAAGAATTAACGGACAAAATCTAAATTTCCAAATAGTAAATCCAACATTTAAAGATGGTGGCGTGTTCGAAGAACAACATCCTGATTTTGCAAACAACTTTAATTTGATCTATAGAAATGATGGTTTAGGTATTAGCAGTGATGACTCTGGATTCTTCTTGATGTTTAAACAGGGAGAACTTAACACTACAAACTTTGCATACAGCACACCGGTAGAAAGTAGAATAGAAGATGTATTGTTATCTAACATCAATGAAACAGATGTGTATTTACAGGAAATAAATGCAGACGGAAGTATTCTTAACAAATGGTCAAAAGTTCCTAACACTGTAGGACAGACTTTGACCTATAATGATTTAACATTAGACACTAGAAATTTGTATTCTGTTGAGAATTTAGATAATAGAGGAATAAGAATTAAATACCCAGATGGAACATTTGGAAATATTCCATTTGGTAATTTTAGATTGTTTACAAGAAGCAGTGAACCAACTAATTTTACAATTACCCCTGATGATGCAAGAAATATTAATATCACCATACCGTATGTAAATGGCAAAGGCCAACAGCATAAATTAACATTGATCTGTAGTTTAAAATATCAAGTATCTAATAGTTTACCAGCAGAAACATTAACCGCAGTTAAACAACGAGCACCACAGGCATTTTATACACAAAATAGAATGGTAAGTGCTCAAGACTATCAAGTATTTCCATATAGTCAAAGCAGTAATATAACTAAATTAAAAGCAATTAATAAAACTCATGCAGGCCACAGTAGATATATAGATATTAATGACCCTACAGGCACATATCAAAACCTAGATACATTTGCTCAAGACGGTGCATTGTATAGTGAAGTTAAATCAAGTACGGGTGTAATTAGGATTACTGATAACAATACTGTTCAAGAAGTATTACAGTATGATATTCCTCTACTGTTAAAAGACACAAAATTAACAAACTTTACATACAATGAAATGCGTGAAGTTTGGTCAGACTTAACGGCAAATAAATTTATTCTAAGACAAAAAGATATTACTTGGAAGACGTTGCCAGTAACAACAGGAAAATCTGATTCAGGTTATTTTGTAGAAACATCAACAGGAACAGACGGTCAAGAATCTGTATTAAGAAACGATCATACTTTGTTTAAAATGTTCCAAGAAAATAACTTTATAAAATTAGAACATCCAACTAATCCTTCTCAAAATACTTGGGCAAGAATTACTGAAATACAAAATAATGGTACACTAAGTAGTGGTTTAAGCACATCTAGAGGTCCTGTTTTACTAAGTGATAAAGTTTATCACGATTATAAAGTAGTAGAATACATAGGAACACTCAGAAAAGAATTTAAGCAATCTGAAAAAAATCTTCTAGAAGAAGAACTTTCCAACAAAAGAACATTTGCATTAGGATACGACATAGAAAAAGATTCATTTTATGTAATCGAAAATAGTAATATAGACAAGAGTGGAAAATGGTCTCCATACTATGCTAAGAATACGCAAGGCCAAAATAATGATGCAAGTTGGTTATTACTGTTCACATACACTGCAAGTACAAGTGGAAGTGCTATATGGAATGTAACTATGAGAGGTCAAGAGTATTATGTAGAAAGTAAAAGCGATCTCAAATTTTACAACATTTTAAATGCAAAAGTTGCCGACACTGACAATTCAGCAGGCCAAGATGCTATCACATTTACAACACTTAATTTTAAACCAGGCAGTGCTGAAACATATATTTGGACAGACAGTGATGCAAATCAAACCGGTGATGCATTTAGAGGGGATCAATTTAAGAGTGATATCTCAGGTGAACTATATACTCCAAATGGTTATCAAACAAATATACCTTTGAGGTCGAGATCAACAAAATGGCATGATGTAGATATTGATTGGAAAACAAATTTAGGAATTTATAGAAATGCAGATTCGTCAGCAAATGTTTTTGTTGATCAAGCAATAGTAAATCTCAGAACATATTTTAAAACAGATAATAGTGGTGCTAATGCCAATTATGCAAATGTAACATTATCTAATGCATCAGGTATGATTAATTACTGGCCTGGTCAGGTTACATTTGAATTTAATAATACTACATTTGGTTACAACATTTTACAAGCAGATGCACAAGGAAATCCGGAATTGATCTACAGAGATTTTAATTCTACTAACAACCTGTTTGAAACTTATCGAGCCAATTCTGATAACGCAGGTAATTCAGTAACTATAAGTTATGGAACACAAAATAATACACCAGATGTTACTTCATTAGGACGTGTGGAATTAGTAGACGGCAATGTAACAACACAGACCGGAAACATAAGGATTAAAAATTGGAATCAAAATAACCATACACATGTTAGAGACTCAGTAGGGCTAAGTCAAGATGCATTAATTGTAACTTATAACTTTGACAAAGAAAAATTAGAAAAAAACATCGAATGGTCTATAATTAGTCCTGTAAAATACAATGACGGATTCACAGATAATAGAAAAGTTATCGTCAAACCAGTTGACTCTGACAACGACCTAGTACCTGATTATCCATTACAATTTAGAGATTTTGTTGCTAGAAAAGATTTGGTATTTTTTGATTACTATACAGATTTCGATGGATACAAATATAGCAGACCATTTACAGGAAATATTTTAGATTTTAGAAATGAATCTGCACTTAAAGTTGCAGTGACAGAAGAAACCATAAGTCCAGGAAGTTATGCAAGTTTAACATCTCTTACAGAAGTAGATTTACTTATTATTAAAAATGATGACTTAATTTCAAACTTTGAAAACAACCGAGGCAAGTTTGGAGGAAAATATTTGTACTCTATTGCCAGCAATAAGATATTCCAACTTACTCCGCAAAGTACATCAACTAATACAAATTTAATTACTGCAATAGAATTATCAGAAGACGATTTCTTTGTGAGAAATGGTAGAGCGGCAGGACAAAATACTGCTGAAAGAAGCAACGACGAAGTTATTTTTAAATGGAAACATGTTGCTCCTAAAGACGTTAGAATAGATCCGAGCATCAGTAATGTAGTAGAAATGCTTGTTTTAAGTTCTACATATTATTTAGAAGTTAAAAAATATCAAGATGTGCCAGGCACAGAATGGCCATATCCACCTACCAGCTCACAATTAGCAAATGAATTCAACGGACTAAATGAATTTAAGTCAGCAAGTGATACATTGGTATTTAAAAGTGCTAAATTCAAAAGATTATTTGGAGGTGATGCTGATGCTGATGTTAGAGCAAAATTTAGAGTAGTAAAACTCAAAGGCTCAACATTAAGCGATAACGAAATCAAAAGTAGAATTATAAAAGCATTCAACACATATTTTAATATTGAAAATTGGGAATTTGGTGAAACTTTTTACTTTACTGAATTGTCAAGTTATATACATCAAGAGTTAGGAAGTAATATCGGTAGTATTGTAATATTACCTAATAATACAGCAGGAAAATTTGGAGATTTATTCCAGGTAAAGGCGGAACCAGACGAACTGTTTTTGCATACTGCTAAAGTTACAGATATAGAAGTAGTAGATAAAATAAGTTCGCAAACACTTAGAACGGATAGATAATAAATGGCTGATAAACTTATCAATAATTTACCAGTAGTTCTGCAGACCACTGCAATCAAGAACTTCTTTGAAAATACAGTTGAGCAACTGTACAGTGAAGCCAACACGGTATCACTCGCAGGGTTTGTTGGTAAAAAGACAGGAAACGATACTACACTGTCAGGCGCATTTTTAGATTCTTTAAATCCAGATAGATATCACTATGCTTTGAGTCCAACAATTAATACTATTAACTCAGTAACTGGTAATAGTGAAAACTTAGTATTTTACGATGAGTTTATAGATATTTTAGATACATATGGCGTTGACGTAACTAATCACAATCGTTTATTTGAGCAAGAATACAAAACATTTATGCCTCCTATCGATATTGATAAGTTGGTTAACTTTACAGAATACTTTTGGAGTAGCACAGGCCCAAGCACAATAGACATTGCTTACAATACTCCGTTAAATATTGATACTGATATTATAGGTAAAAAATCATTTACGCCTACTAACGGTAAAAAATTCCGTAATGGTATGATTGTACAATTTACTGGCAATTATACAATTCCATCTAATAAAACTAATATACAATATATTGTTGGCGGCGTAGGAGAGAGTATATATCTTACTCCTAAAAATAGATCTACAGCCACAGTTTATGGCGGAGTAAAAGATACTGATTTAGATTATTTGGTTGTTGAACGAGGTTCTTATATAGGTTCAGCATGGAGCAGGGTAAACAATTGGTATCACAGAGAAAACTTTTTAGATGCAGGTGACGAGCTACCTAATAAATCATACAAAGCAAAACGACCAATTATAGAATTCAATAAAGATATTGAAATGTTTAATTACGGTTCAAGAAATATTGGCGAAGTAAATATTTTAGAACCTGAATTTTTAAAATCTGAAATAGAAGGTCTTAGTAATATTACATTAGACAATGAGCCACTTGCAAATGACATGCTTGTTGTGTTCGGTAATGAATCAGATGAAAATAAAAAATACGTTTACAAAGTTAGTGGTGTAGGTTCAAGTATTGTATTATCACAAGAAATAGAATTAAAAGAAGGCGATTCTTTTAATATTAAAAGTGGTGATGTGTATAAAGGTATAGATTTTATCTATAAAGAATCTGCATTTAGAGAAGCACAACAAAAAACAGGAATAAACCAGGCACCATTATTTAATCTGTATAACGATAATAAAATTTCACTTAGCAATACAGGTAACTTTTTTGATTCAACTTTTGTCGGTAATAAGATTTTTAATTACAAAGTAGGTACTGGTCAAAATGATGCTGTACTTGGATTTCCTTTAGGATATAGTTTCTTTAAAAGTTCTAGTGAAATTGCATTCGAAAACTATATAGAAACACAAAGATATACTTATTATCCGTTTGGTGCAACAACACCTACAGAAATTTCTGGAACGTATTATTACAAACTAGTTAAAGATGTGCCTGAATATCATCACACCTTTAAAGATAGTCCAAAGTTAAGTAAGCAAAAAGTTTTAACACATTATGAATTAAATGCAAATGATATTGCAGAAGAAAAAATACTTTTTGATATTGGTGCAAAACCTAATGTAAATATTTCAGAACCTTCCGGTTACGATATACAAGTAAAACTTAATAATAAAAAAGTTACTAATTTCACGTATGCGGATAATCAAATAACGTTTAATACGTTTGCATTTAACAAAGGTGATATACTTGATATTGAAGTTGATTCAGATGAAGGTATTAGGTTAATTAATAACAGTAGATATAGTATTCCAATTTCATGGCAATGCAACTCAGAAGATTTAGATATACAAACTATTGCAAGTCCAGAGTATTTGCCACATTTTAAAAAGTATTTAGAATCACAAGATGGTTTCGAGGGTGATCCTTTAGCAAATAATAATTTTGCAAGTATAGGCAAGGACATTTCTTACGCAGATAATATTATTAAATCAAGCGAAGATTTAGATTTAGGTGTATTTTTACTAGACGACCAGCAACATAATTTAATAGATTCTTTAAGATTTAATAACAAAGAGTATAATAAATTTAAGAATAGGCTTATTGCAGAAGCAACTAGATACATAGAAGATCTCAACACTGTAGACTTCTCAGCAGATTATATATTAGAAAGAGTATTAAGAAATGTTCGATCATTTAGTGTAGGTAAAAAAGTATTCTCTAGCACTTATATTTTACCTTTCGGCGACAATTATACTTTAGAAGAATTTGATGTTGCTGATGTTGACACTTATACATATACACTTTCCAATTTTGCTGACATTAGCAAATTAGAAAACAGTGTTTTAGTTTTTTATCAAAGAGAAACAGATGCAAATCCACGTTTACTACTATTAGACGAAGATTACACTATTTCTGAAACTAATCCTATAGAAATAACAATTATAAAAGACAGCATTACTTTAGATATTGGTGACACGATCACAACAAGGTTGTATAACAAGGATAGAGATAGTGCTCAGTGTCCACCAACTCCTAGTGCGTTAGGTTTATATCCTTTACATCAACCAAGAAAAGAAATAGATACATCATATACAGAATCTATCGAAGTTATTGTAGGTCACGACGGAAGTAAAACACCTTTACTAGAAACACAAGTAGATGATGTAATACTAGAGTTTGAAAGACGAATTTATAACAGTTGCCAAAAGCAATTCAGAGAAGCAAACAGTTTACCCATTTATAACAAAATGGATATTAGATCCGGATATTTTAGAACCACTAATTTTGCTTGGAGAGAATATCAAGATTTATTAAGACAAAGTTTTATTATATGGAATAATATTAACAAGTCTAACTTTACAATAAATGAGTTCTATGATTCTGCAGACCAATGGACGTGGAATTACAGTGGTAGTAATTCATTGTTACCAGGTCACTGGAGAGGGTTTTATGAGTACTATTATGATACTGTAAGACCTCATACTCATCCATGGGAAATGCTAGGTTTCTTTGAAAAGCCAACATGGTGGGAAACACAGTACGGCACTGAATATTCAAATACAAATTTTGATCTTTGGGATGATCTAGAAAAAGGAATTATTAGACAAGGCGCCAGAGCCAATGTAGTTGGTGATGAATACTTGCAAAATAACAATTATGCAAGACCAGGCCTAAGTAATCTTTTACCGGTAGATAAAGATGCAAACTTAATTCCGCCAGCAAAGATTACTAACACAGGATCTACATCAATTGAGCAACTTTGGAATAATAGACGTGTAAGACCAAATGATATAGGTAGCACTTTTGTTGATCAGTCTAATACACAATTTAATCAACAACCTAACGGAATACAAATTACTATAGGTTCAGGTACATTAGATAGAATTGACTGGGACGAAGAAGGCTGGGATTTAGTTAATAGAGCATACGATGGCTTTACTGGTTCCAATGTTTATATTGAAAACAGCAACATTAATACTACATTTATGTTCCCTAATTATACTTTTGAAGACTTAGGCGATGACGGATTAATAATTGATCAATCAGTAAATGGAGAGGCAGTAAGATTACCACAAGGATATATTGGTGTAACAACAACTGGTCTACCTATTGTAAATCCTAAATCTACAACGTCATACAATGATGAAGGTAACTGGAATTTAGATTCTGTATACAATAACTTAACACACGAAGACGGTGTTTTTGTAATTACTCCAGAAGTTGTTGGTTTAGAAAATTGGGCAGTAAATGAACACTCGCCTATAGTTGGTTGGGCATGGGACGGCTTGCCGATCTATGGTCCGTACGGTTATGAATATGAAGCAAGTGGTAACGGACAAAAAGTCAGCGATGATATAATTTTAATCCAAAGTTCTTTTGAACTTAAATCAGGACAAAGACCACAAAATCCTGAAGGACTATACTCAGGACAGTTTATTGAAGACTACACATATAACTCAGCACTATCAGGAACAACCAGACCAGATCATCATAATAAACGTTATGGTGTAACACCTGATTCACCGACAACGCCGATTTGGTTTTATGTAGCAACGCATAGCGATGCAGATACACCTATGTTTCCATATACTATTGGCGGGGTAAAAGATTTAGCAACTGATGTTACATACGAAGGTGAATATTATTCTGCCATAGACAGTTTTAATATGCAGTACAATCCAACTGGAACTGTTCCTGTAAAAGGTGAACTACAAGTTTTAACCAGTGTAGCATCTAAAAATTATGTTGAAAAAACAGGCGAGTCTATTTCATTACCTTGGAAATTCGGTGACGGTGCACCAGTAGAAAATGCATGGAAATACAGTTCGCATTATCCGTTTGCTGTATTAGAAGCATTGTTACTTGCTAAGCCAGGTAAGTTTGCAACATATTTTGCAGACCCAACTAATTATATTATTCCTGCTACAGAAAAGTTTAAACTAATTCATCCTGTTGATAGAAAGAAATGGAATTATAAAAACCCAGAGCACTTTAGAGTTCATGGTACTCTAGATACCAACGGCAATAAGATTACTAACAGCGGTTACACACAATTTATTAGTTCTTGGTTAGAGTTCCAAGGGTTAAACATGACTACTGATTTCAATGATAAATTAAGAACATTGAATGTAAAATTAGCACATAGGTTAGAAGGCTTTACAGATAAAGATACTTTAAAGGTAAGAACAGATCAATTTAGTAGTACAGGTACTACAAACAGTCTGCTTATTCCTGCTGAAAACTTTGATATTGCTATACATAACTCACCTTATAAGAATAGAAATTTCTATAGTGGTGTTATAGTACGCAAAGTAGAAAACGGTTATAATGTCAGAGGGTTCGACAAAGATACAGGATATTTTGAATCATTTAAACTTGATACCAAGGCCGGAAACAGTGCAATTGAATTAGGCGGCGAGCCAGCACCATATATTAATTGGGAACCTAATACTCCTTACCAAGCAGATGTAATTGTACAATACAATGACAATTTTTATAAAGCAAATAGTTTTATACCTAGCAGTACAACATTTATTACATCTATGTTTACTAGATTAGCATCACTTCCTCAAATAGGGGGTATTAAAGCAGTCATTTATCACAACACATTGCCAGAAGTAAAAAGAACAGATTACGGCACAGTATTTGAAACTTATCAAGAAGTAGTTGACTTTTTAGTAGGTTTAGGAAAATATCAAGAAAGTTTAGGATTTGATTTTGGCGGCTTTGATACTGCTATCAATGATAATAGAAATTGGGTATACGGTGCTAAACAGTTTATATTCTGGGTAGCAGGAGGCTGGCAAAATAATAATACGATTGAGCTATCACCTTTAGCCAACAAAGTAAGTTTTGAAAATGCAGAATCTTTCATAGCAAAAATTAATAGAATTGAAAGAAGCCAATTTACTTTGATTGACCAAAATGGTATAGCAATACAACCTACTGAATGTGAAATAGTTAGACAGGATAATAGAGTTGAGATTGTTGCTCCTGCAGAAACACAAATTTATGGTTGCATGTTATTTACAAAACAAATAGAACATGCAATGATTATTGATAATGTCACAGATTTTAATGACACTATCTTTAATAGTTTATACAACCAAAAACAAAATCGATTGAGATTAAAAGGCAAAAAAACTGCTAACTGGACAGGTCGTTTTAGTTCTGAAGGATTTATTATTCAAGGTGATGAACTTAAACCGAACTTAGATAATATGGCGCAAAGTTTAGGTCGTTATCATGAACTTGGCTTTATTCCAGTTGAAAAACAACTTTATGAAAAGGCCAGAGGGTTATTTGGCTATGAGGAAAAAGCATATCTAAATGATTTAGAATTAGACGATGATACACAATTTGAATTCTATTCTGGTATGATCAGAGAGAAAGGTACTACACCGTCATTAAGTAAGATTGCTAAGAGTAATGCAATTATACAAGGTAATATGACTGTATATGATGAGTGGGCACTAAAGATCGGCGACTTTGGTGATTTAGAAAATGATCAAGCAATTGAATTAAAATTAGAAAGATCTGAAATTGCACAAGATCCTCAGTTAGTAACATTGGCATTTCCAGAGGATACAACTGGATGCCTAGACAGAATTAATGTTGTAAATACACAACATAGATATCACAAAGTACCGACTATTAAAATTGCTACACCTGTGAGCGAGCCTAAAGTACAGGCAGAAGCAGAAGCAGTACTTAATACTAACGGCGAAATAGAATCAATTAAAGTAACGAAAAAAGGTTCTGGCTATGCTGAAAAAATTGGTATAAATGTTATTGCAAGTGAAATCATTGTTGGCGAAACTGAACATGTGTTTAGAAGTCCTGTCGCACAAAGTAATGCATTAGCAAACGCCAATTTGGTAGGCGCAACATTGAGCAATCTTGTTATCACAGATCACAATGCCAACACCACATTAATACCAGGTGGTAATATTACTGTTGACTTGAGTAGTGCAACCACATACGGAAATGTTGCTTCACTGATAAATGCAAATCCAGAATTTGCAAACAGCACATTATCTGTAAGTGCATCAACATTTGAAATTTTAAATTCTTCGGCAAATAATATAGTACAAGGTATTATTAGAATATCAGGCCAAGACTTTACACTTGCAGAAGATGGTAGCACACTTGCTGACTTAAATTTAGAAGCAAAACGTTATCAACCAAATCAGCGATACAGTGTTTTAAGTTTTGACCAAAGAGTAAATGGTAGCGGCGTTGAAACTTCTAATGCTAATGTTGAAGTAACAATAGATGGTACTGCTGTTAGTGACAGTAATTGGACTTACGATCACGGTAGTAGAACAGCAATCGACTTTAGAGTTGTAGGCATACAAGCATCACAACGTGTTTCTCCAACTGGATCAGTTTCAGAAAGTATTGTTTATAGTGGTAATGTTACATTTAATTCTCAATCATCTATCACTAATAACCAAAGTTTTAGTATTAGTGCAGACAATATTGTAGACAGAGAAAACATTTACGATCACTTAGACATTTATATAAATGGTGAAAGATTAATAAATTTACCTAATAACAAGCAGTATGAATTTTTGTCACCAAGTTCGTTTATAATTTACAATGTAGAAAATCTACCTGAAAATAAATTACAAACAGGCGCAAATGTTTACATACATGAGCATTCTACTGTAACCTTTGATGAAAATTATTCAGGTGATATACCAGGCAAAAAATTACATATTACTGTAAATGCCAATGACAACTTAACATCAATTGTTAAGAGTGAAAGAATCTATACAGTAACCAACGACACAGTTGGCGACGAAGTCATCTTAATTGATATAGATGACTCGAAAAGATTCCTCAAGAAACCAACAGGTGTTAAAGAAAGTGGTTTGTGGCCAACCACAAAAGAAGTAGACCATACAGGTCTTATACAAGACAAATTCAAAGACATACCAAATGCTGGTTATGTAAACAAAGCAAACGTCGATTACAGAGCATGGAGAGTGCAAGATGTTGATAGATTATATGAAGATCGATTAACATTCCATCCAGAGACTGGAGATTTAATACACATTGCAAACAGCGAAAACCGAGACTGGAATGTGTACAAAATTAAAAAGACTAATGCTGAAATAGAATATATTGAAATGTTGCCAGGTGCAGATACAACATACCTGTACACTGACAAAGATTTATTTGAATATTCAGACTTTAATCAGATCAATGATACTGATACAGGAAGATTCTTAGATTATCATCTGGTTATAAAAGAAACAGACCAGAACCATAAATTTTGTGTGTGGACAAACCAAGACGTAGTAAGTGCTAAACAGGTAAGAATTACAAATCTTAGATCATTAGATTTTGTAGAAGCCAATGTGGTATTAGCAGAGCCTACTCCTGGTACAGTACATGCTATTTCAAATATACATGCAAGAACAAGCACAATATTTAGTGCTGACTTAAGAACTATTAGTAACAACACTATTAGAGTAGAATCTGTTAGTAATATGCCTTTCTTTGAGGGAGACCAAATAACATTGACTGCACCAAACGGTAATGTGAACCTAGGTGCAAATGTTGACGGCGAGAGCTTTACAATTTCTAATGTGTCTGGTTCAGAGTTTACAATTACTTTAGACAGTGCAAGTTTTACTAATATTGCTAACAGTGATATAGGGTTTGGAAATGGTGTTATAGATGCACCAAATGTAATGATATCACTTGATACTAGAACACAAATTACTAGTGTTGGCCATCCGTTTATAACAGGACAACGTGTTGCTATAGAAGCCGGTCCTTATTCAGGTGTGTGGCAAGTAACAAGAGCAACTGCAAACACTTTCCAGATCGGTGCAAGATATGTAAACAATGGACCAACCACCGGTAATATTTTACAAGCAGGTGTTACTTTTACAACTGATAAAGATCATGGCTTAGATGGCTACACAGGAAAGATTGCAATACACAATTTTAATGAATGGGCTCATTACAACAAATTATTAGATGTTCAAGCCGCATATGGTAATGTAATTCATACTAGAGGCATATACCCTCATGGTAATAGTAATATAGCATCTACAAGTGCTATAGTAACACCAGTTGAACATAATATAATTACTCCTAATGGACACAAAATACAATTAGATAATATTGACAGTGCTGACGGCATAGCAGACTCGTTTAATCAACGTATGGCATTTACTAGAGGTGCTACTATGTATACTGGAAGTTTTGGAATGGGCTTCCACATGTTAAGCAATCCAGATGCTTTAGGTAAAGGTGTTAGTTTAGGCGGAACACCGTATGCTAAGATGGGACAGTTCGATATGAAAGGTCTCACACAAATTGGTGTTAATGTAAGACCTGGAGAAGTTTTAGATAAAAAAGGTTTTGTAGGTGATAAAAATGTATTAGCCAAACCAGCAAGGGCAGTTAGGAGCCACAAGATGAGTCAGGCAAAACCTGCTTATGATTCTAAAGGTTTGAGAAGATCAAAACCAGTTCCTATTCCGAGAAACATTGTACATGATGGCACATCACTAAATCAAAATAGGTCTCGTGTAGGCACAGAGAGCGGAAAAGTTTATAATCCTTGGTCAGAAGATTTTGCAATTAAAGGTATTCAAGGTGCCGGATTGAATTTCTCTGGTATAAGTCTCAATATTCCAAACAGTGATCAAATTAGTGAACTTATTAAGAACTATACTGCACCAGAAAGTACAGACCGCCTTACATTCGGTCATGAACAACTAGATAAGAATGCAGTACAAGAAAGCACAGTAGTTGATCCAGTAGTTACCAAAACAGAA
>Ga0181568_10000422_pt1 | contig 37325 bp, 51 predicted proteins | sample 101ome_20_FD_133758 | JGI IMG/M metagenome (GOLD analysis project Ga0181568, IMG submission 133758) | Coastal salt marsh microbial communities from the Groves Creek Marsh, Skidaway Island, Georgia - 101404AT metaG (megahit assembly) | ecosystem: Environmental > Aquatic > Marine > Intertidal...
AATACCTGCCTCATTGAAGCATTTGAGAAATAGGGACCTTCCACAGACTCGTCGTCTCTGTATCCGTCACTGAATGTCCAGTATCCTGTCTTGGTGTCTTTGTAATAGGCGTTCATTCTTGCGCCTTCTGTTATGAATTCATTTGCTCTCATTGGCAGGCCTCGCATCTACATTGTTTGCATACCTCAATTGGGTATTCCATGTATCCGTCTGTTGGGTAATGTTTTTCTTTCCTCCGGCATTCTTTGCCGCAGTGTGAATCACAACCGCAGTTGTTACACTTGACTACCCATTCTTCTTTTAGAACCAGTGTGCTCATTATGGATAACTCCTCTTGATCGCTGGTCCGCCAAAAAGGCTGACACCGTCCAACTTGCCTGTCTGTGCTCCTTTGGCTGTGCCGTCCGGATTCTTTGGTTGAACTATCTTGGGAAGGTTGGGTGCCTTTGTGCCTGATCTGCCAGGTGTTCCTGTGTATGATTTCTTGAATCTGTCTCTGCCGATCGCTATGTGCGGTGACACCACAGCGGCAATATTGCCAGCACTTGTGGCACCTGCTGTGGCCTGTTCTCTAATTATAATTTCATTGATTTTCATACTGTTGATATTTATCGAATACAAAGTGTTTCCATTTGTCTCTCAAGACCCTAGACTCGGGACCTATCAATAACTTATTTTTCAGCATACCGTATTGGTCACTGATGTTTGGAACAAATCTATTATTTTTACGTCTTAGACGCAGTAAAAACTCTCCCGAATCTGCTGTAGTAAACAGTGTGGCATGATTCTTTATATTTTTAGTATTGGTGAAATTTGTGAAATTTGCCAGATTCTCGAACACAGGTGTATTGTTTCTGGAAAAAATTTTTTGTGTGTCAGGACGTGTTTTTTTTGGCATCCTGATGTATCTGTTGATGATTGGTTTGGGAATAAGGTAGAGGTGCAACAGTTCAACATATGTTGTCAGTGTCATAAAACCATTTGAATAATTGTTGTCTTGATTTTTAATCTCAATACGTAGGTCCATGTCGTTTGCCAGGACTTTGTCGTTTAACTCATAGAAAAACAAAGTAGGACAACTGTTAAAATGATTTACCTGTTTTTTGTTGTTGTTGATGTGTCTGTTGACACGTGTGTAAACTTGTTCGTTTTTTTTGGCGAAACGCATCATGAAAAATTCGCTGAGAAATTCAGGTATATCTATTTCGTCAACAAAATAATCATTTGAAAATATTCTTGCTCGGGGTCTTTTTTTGTAAACGAATGAATTGAAACCCAATACTAAAACCTGTGTCATCACAAGTAATTATTTGGATTTTTTGCGTCCAGACTTCATGTTGGCACACCAGTGATACATCTTGCCTTTTTCACCGCCATACTTTTTTGCTTTGGATCTCAGTGAACTAACCGAGCCCTTGCAACTGGCGCCTGCACGTTTCACACGTCCTGGTCTTGACTTGCCCTTCCGTTTGCCGTCGGCAAAGTTCTCGTGCATCTTTTTGGCGAGATGTAATTTTTTAACATTCATATACTCGCCGCCAACTGGCACATCTTTTGTAGCGTTCTGTTTTGTCACGATACCAACGCCAGCGGCTTCCTCGTTTGCTCTGTTGTTGCCTTTGTTTTTGAAATCAAATCTGTTGTTCGGTCCTGTGCCTGCTCTGTGAATAAGGCCCAAAGGTTTTACCGTCTGAGGCATTATTCTCCATGATCTGATAATGTCTTTGATCTTCATTTCACTCTGAACGGGTATGCCATCATTGAATGGTATCCCATTCTCCTTTTGCCTTTTGCTCTCTTTTGATACTTATCCAATATCCTGTTGACATCTGGTTGTATCAACTTCCTGTCTTTTGTGTATACTATCTCTCGGATTTTCATTACTTCAGTGTGCTTTTTAGCATCCACTGATGTTTGTTGTGTGCGTCGATCCTGCCTGCTATGAAGTCACCAAATCCATGTAGGTGGTTGTTTTCTAACATATCAAACAGTGCGTTCAAAGAAGATAAAACTTTTTCGTTGTCCTTGATCAATTCCATATGCATTTCTTCTGCTGACGGTATGGCACTCTTTTGTTCTATCTGTGACAAGTCCATGAATCTGTCAAAAACACCAGGTGCGTATGTGCCAAGTGTTCTAATTTCCTCAGCAAATTTATCTAGAGAATCTTGCACGTCCTCATAGATGTCGCCAAAGAATTTATGGTCTTGGCTGAAATGTCTGCCCTCAACGTTCCAGTGATAGTAATGTGCTTTTAGATAGAACAAAAAACTATCTGCGAATGCTTGTTTGGCTTTTAATTTTATTTCTGGTGTCATTGTGCTTATTTATGAAAGATCATATCTCCTTCTAGTCCATTGTGTTGTATGTAGTCAGACATCTGTATTACTTTGTAACCTATTTTTTCCAGTCGTTCATTGATTTTAACCACGTGTTCTCTGTCACAGTTTCTGTTTGCTTCAAACATTATTTTTTTTGGATATTCTGATTCGTTTTTTGTTTCCAGATAGTTCAAATAATGTTCCAATACAAAACTGTCCTCACCTTCTATGTCTAATTTTAAAAAATTACAACCAGTCACATTGTTTTCTTCGTGTAGTTGATGAATAGGAATGCAGTCTATTTCTATAGTTGATACAAAGTTACCAATGTCTTTAGATTGCTTTTTGAAATAGTTAAAATATGTTTTATGAACAAAATGGTAATCTCCTATAGAGTTGCAACCTAAAATTTTATCGCTTATTCTAAATTTTTCCAGTTTGTTTTTCCAAGTATCTGGGTGAACATAATACATTGTGGCAGTTTCATTTTTGTTGTTTTTTGATATGGCCTTGGCAATTTTCTTCACCAAAGGCTTGTCTGGTAGATTATCTAGATATAGTTTTAATGGCTCTACGGTTAATCCAACTGTGGTATCTGATGCTTTTTGTATTTCTGTGTCAAAATCTGCGGTACCAATTTCTATAAAATCGTAGAACACTACTTCTTGGGCATTGGGTTCTCGCCCGTCAGTCTCGGTTGTGCGAACCACAACTTGAACCATTCATCGGTGCCGGGTTGTATGTTGTGTTTGCGTTGATATTCGGCTTTTGCTGTGCCCACGTATGATAAATTTTCACCCATGGATGAGTCTGCTGAAGGTTTGTCTATGCCCGCTAACTTTTTTATACGCTCAAGTTCGTCCACTAGATGGTCCAGTCTTTCAACTGTTGCTTGGTTGGTTTGTGTGCTTTCACTTTTTCTACTTTGCCACCCTTTTCAAGAAACTTCTTCATCTTCTCGTCAAGTTCTCTCTGTTTCTCCTGTGGAGTTTTTTCGATTTCTCCTGCTAGGTAAGGTCTATTGATTGCCATATGTCTCTCCGTATTTGTTCAGTTCTGATTGTACTTTTATTATACTATCTTTGTTGGCCTGATACAAGATGCCAAATCCGCCTTTTGCTGTCCATCTGTCTATGTTCACGGGCCTGTCATCGATAAGGATGTTGGGAGTTCCATCTTTTTGCTTGGCCCATTTCTCTTTACGTCCTGACACTATGACTTCGTCTGGTTTTTCGATATTTTTGGATATCCATATTTTTTTCTGCGTGGCAGAATTTTCATGGTCACCTATCAAGGGTGATGTAAGAATAGAAAACTTGCCGCCTGTGGCAGACTTTATCAATGCTATCAATTGATCCGCTGTTGGAAACTTAGGCAGGGTCGCGAAAAAATCTGAACCAACTATCCTGTTTATCACTTCCTGTTTTAGTTCTCCTTTGCTTTTTACCGATGTTAGTTCTTTCCAGTGTTTGACTCCAAACATCTTTTCCACACCGCCAAAGAAGTCAGCAATGACTCCGTCCATATCTAGATACACGACAGGTTTTGTTTTTGCTTCCATATCGTCCTCATTATACAACTTATCGTTGTTGACCGCAACCTTTGTTCCAATCCTTGATTGAAGTGTGCTGTAGAGTTCTTTACCATCATTGCCACCCAGGATTATCTTTAAAAATTGTTCTTCGTCATTGTTAGACACTAATTCTCTGGCCTTCGATGCCGATGCTCCGGAAATACCATCTGCATCCGGATCTCTTTCACCAGCACTGGCAACTTCTATGGTGTCGAACTTGTATAATTCGTTGCCGGCCTTGTCTGGTTTACCATTGTAATTGTTAAGAAGTTTTTTGAATTCTGCCACTCGGTCTGAACCTGCCACCATTACCACTTTGGTTCTTCCTTCTGCCTGAATCTTCTGCAGGGCCTGTATTATGGTTTTGACTTCGTCGTGTCCTATGTCAAGGTCAGGATAAAACTTTTTTATATAGTCTTGTTTTTCTGTAAAACTTAATGGGTCTGTTTTGTTATTTTGTTTGTGTGAAAGAAATATATATCCCTTGCCATCAAATTTTTGTGCTAACGTCTGAACTTTGTTCAAAAGTTTTTGATGTCCAATAGTTGGAGGATTGAAACGACCAAAGGCAAAAACTGCGACTGACCGATTGTCTTCCTTAAGAAATAGTTCCTTGAGCAACATCGTATTCGCCTTGTTTTATATTTTCGTATTCTCTGTCTGCTATTATTTTGGCCAGTTGCCTTCTGAGATCTTTAGGAAATAGATCTTTTACATCTTGTTGCGGGTTTTCCTGTTTGACATATTCTTTAGCGGCATTATCTATCAGGTACATCCATAACGTCTGCGCCTTGTCGTGATCGTATATTCCTTTTTGTATTTTCCTTTTGAGATTTGAGATGATAGGCATGAATTGTCTTCTGTACAGATCTTCGTTGTTGTTTATGAAAAGATCTAGTTCGTTAACTGCTGAAGAATCAATGTGTTCTTCTTCTTTTATGAATTGAAATGCTCTTACCATTTACGGCAACTCCAGTACCTTGCTTTAGTCTTTGGTCCTGGGTTGGCGCAGTTGTGTCTAGCCCTAAATGATTTTCTTGCTTTGGGATTTGACTTCCTGATCTTCATTGTTTTCTGTCCGGCCTTTCTTGCTGAACTGCCTCCGTGACCAAAGTTCACTTTCTTGACGTTTCCTGATTTTGGATCCTTCACGTACACTTTGAATTTCTTCACATCACCACGCATTGGTTTGTTAAGTGGAACTTTACGTCCTCTGTATTCTGCGTCAAACAATTCGTTCTCGTCTTCTGGGAAACCCAGTTCACCAAACGCTTCGTAGAACTCATCATCATCCTCGAACGTCATCTCGTCCTCTTCCGGGAATGGTTGATAGTCGTCGTGTATACCTTTTATGGCTTCTTCTATTCCTTCTAATTGGGCACTAATGGCAAGTTTTGTGTCTTCTTCCATTTCTGGATGTTCATCGATGGCATCTCTTAAATTACTAACCATTGATAAAATTTTGCCGTCGTTTACTACTTCTTCGTTAGTTGGTGCGTTGGCGCCGTCTATCCTGTTTAAAATGTTCCTGATATCTTGAAAGTTTGTGCTCATATGCTGTATTTAGTTAATATAGGTTCTCTAACAGCCACATATAAAAGGGAGATTTGAACTGCAGAGTCCACAGGCCGTTGTGCCCTAGTTTAGTGGCATTTTTAAATTTCAAAGGTAAATCTACGCCTTTTTGCTTCTGTTGTGTTGCCCATGGTTCTGGATATTCTGGCTTGTAGTATCCTTCAAACAACATTGTACCTAGATCAATTTCATCTATTTCTATGCTTTTGATACCCACGATCTGATCTTTTACAATCTGTCCATTTTCCACAACTGTTTGGTCTTTTGTTTTTCCTGTCCTTTTGATGTGCAACTGGTACTGTAGGTCGTTCTGCATTTCGTGTTCGAATTCGATTAGGGTAGGCTTGTCCTGGGTCGATGATATTTTGCCACTGTATTTGCTGGAATCGTCTATCAATACTTCTACATCGGGGGCCTTGTCCCAGTATTCTGCGAATAGTTCTAGTTTAAATTTTAATTTCTCGGTAGCCACTCAAATTCCAGTCCTGATTTGTTTCCTATATATGGTCTATTTAAATCTTCTCGGACTAGGTCTATGGTAATCATGGTTCCTTCGAGAACAACCTTTAAGTGTTTGTCTGTTTTTGACAGCACTTCGGCCATCTTGGTTTTTTCATTGTTGGTGCATATTATTTCTATTTTTTCCATTTTGGATCATCCTTGTCTATTGGCACAAACATATCTGTTTTTAGATCGTATACAAGTCCGTGTTGAGTTGCCGGGTCACTGTTTGATTGACCAAACATTAGTTTTTGGTGCTGTGCTGTCAACACCTCTTTGCCGTTTTTGTCCTTGGTATAACACTTGGGATTCTTCATCCATAAAAACTTACAACTGCCCCAGAACTTTTTGACATAGTTCATTCCTAGGTTCACTCCGTCCTTGCCCGACTGTCCTGCTATGTCCTGTCTGTATTCTGCTGTGAAGTTGAACGAGGCATCGGTCTCGTGTTCAGGCGTGTGATTGTAGAAAAAGCCTATGTTCTTTTCTTTAGTGGTCTGTGTAAGGTCACTTTTTATGTTTGTGTAGTTTATGGTTCCGTCTAAATTCACGCTCTCGGCTACTTCCAGGTCCATCGTTCCCGATGTTATGTGACTTGGAAGTGAGAACGACCAACCGAGAGTATTGTGCTTATCTTTGTGTATTTCATAAGCCAATCTGTATGATTCTGTTTCAACGTCTGAGAATGATTTGATCAGGCTTCCATCCACTGTGTTCACATCTGTTTTACCTCTAGAATAATCCAGGCTTATCACATTATTGCCCAATTGGTACTCTACTCCTAGTTGTCCAAAGTTTGTGGTATTATTATCGCCCACGGCAAGTACACCGTCTGACTCATTGCCCAACCAGGTCTCCTGTTCGCTCATTTGTCCGATGTTGGTTTTCAATTTCAATTTGTCATTCAAGAAAAAGAAGTTTTTACCAACATTAGAAGTCCAGTCACCATTTCCGCTTTCCCCTGTGAATAGACCAAAATTCATAAATCCTAGATCGTACTGTCCTCCTTGGGTGTAAGAGCCATACATCTGATTCACTGGCAGATATGTGTATCCGTTCATTAGTTGGCTGACGTCACTGACTTTTCTTTTGTCCTTGACCACGAATGTCTCTCCAAGATTGATGTAGTAATCTCTGTCATAGTCGTCTAGCACCATAATTTTTAGATTTGCCAAACTTGACGGCAATGCTGTACCTGTAGAGTAATATGTGTTGTTCAAACCTACAGTTGGATTGTCTACCCTGCCCGAGGTTGGTATTCCTACAGCACCTTGGGGTTTTGTAGCCTCATTGAGATCAAGTAGACCTTGTCCGTGAATGTTCACATCATAACCCGTGAGGTTCTTGTCCGCTGTGTTCATTACGAGTTTAACTAGATTTTCTCCCTTCATATGTGGCCACATCTGATGTAGCACACCAAATGCTCCAGTAACGTGCGGAGCCGCCATCGATGTACCACTGGCTTTCATATAATCTGTGTTACCTAGAGTTGTTGGAACCGCTGAGGTAATGTTGTCACCAGGAGCAAGTATATAAAAGTCTGAGATTCTATAAGTGTCATTACAAGTATTGTTGACAGTGTTGATATCCAAACACACGTGACCTGCTTTGTTACCTGACACATTGGAACCGTTCCAACTACCTACTATGACCATCTTGCCACCTAGTATTAAATTACCGTTGGCATCCTCTTCCACTGCCCATATGCCTGGATCACCTGCGTGTTCAAATCCATAGTTACCTGCGGAATTGACCAAAATTATATCATTGTCTGTGGCCACCTTCCAGTATCTGGCATCACCGGCACCGTTTCCGATTATCTTGCTTGTGATTTCACTGGCGTTGAAAGTACCGTCGGATAATTCTGTTACAGTAGAACCAGAACTGCTTGTGAAAAGTTGTGGAGTGTTGAAACTCATATTGACAGCAACAATGTTCATACCCTCGCCACCATTGTCACTTGGAGATTTCAATTTTGCCATATCGTGTAGTGCCTGCTGAGCAGAACCTTTTGATATGCCCCCTCTGCCGTAGTAGTCAACGTTGGCTCCTACCAGTTCGGCATCGAACGCCACACCGTGTGTGCCTGTGCCATCATTCTTGCCTGCCATTATACTTGCGACGTGAGTTCCGTGGTATTGAGTGTTACCTCCGTCCTCGACAGTGTTCTCGTACCTAGTGTAATCTTTGTACCATTTGTATTTGCCATCTAGTTCTGGATGATCTGTTTGTTGCCAGGTGTCAATCACTCCCAGTACCGATCCCTTACCTGTCCATCCTCTGGCATAGGCATCAGCGGCATTGATAGTGTCCAGGCCACCACCTTTGTTGTATTCTGCAGTTTTGTGATCGGCAACAGTTGTGCTCATATTCGCTGTTGGAGTACCCAAATTGGTGTCATTGTCTGTGTACTCGTTTGAAACCAGTTGTGTGCTCAATTGTGTTCCAGCATCCGATGTCGTCACAACCTGCTCTGACGTGTCCTCGCTTTGAAGAATGTTCACAGATCTCTGTTCGGTTCTGACAACCACAGTGGTCCAGTCGCCTGTGTCAACAGTGGCAGTGCCGTCTATGTTTTCTGTTGTGCCGTCCAGATAAGTTATTTTTTGCTTTGGAGTTGTTGTTGTTATTGTTCTAGTATTTTTCTTAATGGTGTCTGTGTAGTGCCTTGTTCTATAGACAAGAGTAGTGATAGGTGTAGTCACAGTGGTGTCAACATATCTCGTGACAGTGACAGTTGAAGTATTGTTACCATGATCTGTGGTAGTAGTTACATCTCTATTGGCAGTGGTTGTGGTTGCCATACCTTCCTGTGTTTCTGTGGTTGTGTTTTCGGCATCTGTATAAGTGGTCACTGTGAACTCGTCAGATTCTTCAGTGACTGTGGTAACTACCGGATCGAGGTCAACTGTTGCTGTGACAGGATTATCACCTTGTCTTGTTTCAGTTTCCGTTGTTACAGTTGGGTCTAATTCTGTTGTGGCACTTGAAATTTCTGTACAGGTCTGGGCACCATCAGAGTATGTGCCGTTCAACAGTGTTGTTCTCTCAAAGGTGCATCTTGTCGTGACAGTGGTTCTTAGATTTTTTGTAGTGGTAGTTTTTGTTCTTGTCTCGCTCCCACCACCAGCATAAACAGTTTCCCAATCTGAATAACTTACACTAGAAGTTCCAGTTGAGTCAGAATCAGATGTGCTATCATTTGATACTGTTTCTGTTTTCTTTACAAGTTTGGTTGATGCGTATGATGTTGCTGTTGTGTCCTTTTCTGTATTAATAATCTCTTGTGCTTTTTCTTCTTTTGCTATGGTGTTGTAATCGGCAAGTGTGATCGTTCTGCCGTCGGCAACTTTCTGGATGATAGGTTTCACACTGTTTTTGAGATAAAGGAAAGCCGCATAGGCTTCTTTGTATGAGTCTGAATTGTATATCGTATATCTATCGCCATCGCTTTGTTGTGCTATAAGTTCTTCTGTCTGTGTCCATAGACTGTCTGCCTGGTCTAACATTCCTATCAGTGTGTTAGCAGTTTCTATGTCTTCACTGGTAGGACCCGTAAGAATAGCAGAAAGAGAACTGTATTCTCCTCCAGATACCACAGAGTTGAAATTGTTAATAAGATTTGAATAATTGGAAATGATGTTTTGTGAACCAGAAAGGTTACTTAGGTCTTCTTGGACAAAGTTAGAAACTGTGCCAACTGCACCGCCTCCACCTCCACCTCCACCACCGCAGGCAGTAAGTGTAGTGGCCAAAACAGTGGCCAGTGCGGTATTTTTAAACTTTCCCCTAAGCATTGAACACCCCCATCAGGTAAGCACCCAATAAAAAGAATAGGAAGTTTCTTGCCCACACGTAATAATTTTTGGTTATTTTGTACCCATTTTCTCTTAGACACATCAAATGGGCGTCCATAGATTCCACTGTCACATTCACGTCAACAGTTTCTATCTGTTCTAGTTCTCGATCGTTCATAGTCTAAGTATAACATAGAACGGAGTTACGTCAACCAAGTTGATCTTGCAGAAAAGTCAATGATTACAATGGTTTACAGAGGTGTTTAATTATTGTATAGGATTTTGCTCACGGATCCTGCGGTCATTCCAGTCATTTTTGCTCTTGTCCAAACAAAATTTCCTGTGAAATTTTTACCCGAAACAACTGTGCTTTGGTCTGTTGTGAATGTTGTCCCCGAAACATCAAACCAATCGTCTTCAGTTGGCGTGGTCGCCAATGATGCCTGCATCTTGATCGAACCTGTACAGGTGCTGTCAACGTGGTATGCCACTGTATGCACTCCATCCGTTTGTGAATAATAGCCATCACCTTTCTGTTTTGGCGTTACAAATCCAACGTGATCAATGACTGTGTTTGTTGAACCATCTGATGTTTCTGCTGTGACCACTTCTTCGACCACTATGCTGTATCCATCTGACGCGACACTTTTCACTGTGAAAGTGGAGTTGTTGCTTGTGGTGCCAGTGACAGAAACAAGGTCGTATTGTGCGAGATTGGCCAGAGAAGTAGAGGTAGTAACTATCTTGTAAACTCCCGAAGTCGCGGTGAAACTTGCTCCCTCTGTTACAGTGATGTTCGCTTTGTGCGACTTTGATGCCGCTATAGTTGTGCTTGTCTGTGCCATCGTGTTATTTATCGTATTTTGATGTAAGGTGTTGTGCTAGGTCATGGTCAACACTGGCCATGGTGTTTTGGTACAGGGCAAAATCTTGTTGGAAGACTGTTTCAAAGAAAAATGGTTTGAGATTTTGAGAAATTTTTTGGTAAATGTCTTGTTTGGTTTTGTCCGCCTTGTTGGCATACAAATTGTCATTTACTAGGCTTTTTGAGGCAAGTTCGGGACAATGAACTTGGAAATATGACCTTAGCAGTTTTTCAGCAGGTAATGTGTCATGGTCCAATGGCAGGAATACTGTCCTGTGCTCGATAGGAAGATACTGCAGGAAATACGGATAGGTATGGCAATCGGTGATGCAGATATTCTCTATGAATCTTAAAAAATTTTTGTCCTCCAACAATTTTTGATTTTGGGTGTTATATATCAATTGTGCAATTGCTTTCACCCGTCTTTTCTTAGGTTCAATGATAAATGTAAAAATCTTATCTGTCTCGAGAATTTCGTACTGTCTTATCTGTTCAAACCCAAATGTCTTGAACAGGTTTTCATAATAGGTGCCACCGCACTTGTCTGTCCTGATGTACACTATGTTCTTGTAGCGGAAAGTTCCTGGATCGTGTGTGTGAGCGTGATTAGTGGATGTCATCTGACTTTTTCCTTTTGAACCTTGCGGTTTTTGGAGCAAGTCCGTATACAGCGGCTAGATCTTTCGGATCCATTCCGTCCACTAGCAGTATGTCATTATACTTGATTTTAAGAAAAGGAGTTTCTGCCTCGATTTCAAATTCTTCGTCTGCCACACAATGATCGTTGTGTACTTCTTTGACCCTCAGTGTTTTTTGTAGTATTACCGGACTACCAAACTGCATCTTTCTTATCTTGGCATCGACCATGGTGCCATCTTTGAAGATCTTTCTATCTATTAACTTTTGTATTAAGTCTTGCATTTTTTTTTACCTTTATGAATTGTATGATTTTTTCTATGTTTTCTCCCAGCAACATATAAATTGGAGTCAACGATTTTTCGTCTTTTATATAGAAATAGCCATCTCCTGAATAGTCACTGACTCCTTGTAACCACCATTCGAAGTATTTGTTTGCGGAAAGTCCCACTTCTGGTTGTCCAATGATATATGCGGCCAACCCTTTCCTGAAGTTGTTATTTTTGGTGTATATTTTTTTCTTTAAAAACACCTGGTACTGATATTTGTTGTGGGGCAATTTTGTGCAGAGCCTTTTGTTCTTATCAAGTTTTTTGGTGAGGGCAGGATCAACTGTTTCAACACCGATCCAATTATTCCAGTATTTGTCTATTACACTTTTGATTACATTCTCAGAACCATAGAAACATATGTTGTCATTTTGTATTCTAAATTTTATGAATCTCCTGTGTTTAAGTATGTAACTGGCTAGAGATTTCGTTTCGCTTATATTTTTATCACTGTTGATAAATTTGTTGCCCGAAAATAATATTCTGCTTTTCAAATGAGAATCCACTTTTATTATTTTTTCTAGATGTTCTTTAGTGGTCGGCCAAAGGAACCCTGCTGTGGCAAATTTGAAAGTAGCCTTATGGGTGTATTTTCCGTAAAAAAGTTTATGATGATGTTTCCGCATCTTGAGTCTTTGGTTTGAATTGATCAAGCACTATCTTCTGTTTGAACTTGACTGTAAGTTTATCCTGCTCAATGTCGACCTCGACTCTTCCGCCTTCTTTTAAATCTCCAAACAATATCATTTTCGATAGTGGTTTCTTGATCTCGTCATCTATCAGCCTACTCAACGGTCTAGCACCCATTTTGCTGTCAAATCCTTTTTCTATGAGATATTCTATTGCCTTTTCAGTGGCATTTACTTCAACTGTTTTTTCGTTGGTCATTGCGTTCAGTTCTAACAAGAACTTGCCTACTATCTTTTTCATAACATCTTTTGAAAGTTTGCCAAACTTGACAACCGCATCCAATCTGTTACGGAATTCCGGAGCAAAGAATTTTTTCATGGCATCATCATCTTCGGTCCTTTCCTTTTCACCAAAACCCAATGTGCCTTTTTCCATTTCTTCGGCACCAAGGTTGCTCGTCAATATCAAAATAATATTTCTACAGTCTGCCTTTTTGCCATTTGAACCTGTTATTGTTCCATAGTCCATTACCTGTAACAACATATTTGATACATCTCTGTGTGCTTTCTCGATCTCGTCAAACAGCACAACTGCGTGTGGATTTTTCTCTATCTCGTTTATAAGCATACCGCCGCCCATATCCGAATCTTCATATCCAACATATCCTGGCGGAGAACCTATCAATTTAGCGATAGAATGTTTCTCTTGATATTCTGACATATCAAAACGTAAAAGTTTCACTCCTAATGTGTGAGCCAGTTGTTTGGCTGTTTCTGTTTTTCCACAGCCTGTTGGACCTAGGAACAGGAATGATCCTATGGGTTTGTTTAGTGATTTCAAACCTGCTCTAGATATCAATATCTTGTCAATCACAGTGTTCAAGGCGTCATCCTGACCAAATACCTGTAGTTTCATTTTTTCTTCCAATGTCTTCAAGTTCACTGCCTGTTTCTGTGAAAGTTGTTCTATTGATATACCTGTCACTTTTGATATTTCGTGTATGATCTGATCGTGATCGATTTTTCCATCTTTGACAGAATTCAATCTCAGTCTAGCACAGGCGGAGTCTATGATATCTATGGCCTTGTCCGGCAGTCTCTTGTCTGCGATAAATTTTTGTGAATATTCTACTGCGTCCTCACAGGCCTCATCTGTGATAGTACAGCCATGAAATTTTTCATAGTAATGTTTGATTCCTTTGAGTATTTTAATAGATGTTTCGTTTGTGGGTTCGCCTACTTGTAGACGTTGGAAACGTCTCATTAACGCTCTGTCTTTCTCGAAAAATTTTCTGTATTCTTCCCAAGTTGTGGAAGCAATGACTTTGATTTCTGATCTAGTCAGCATAGGTTTTATCATATTAGCAAGATCCATCCCACCTTGTCCGGTAGAACCAGCACCCACCATCATGTGTGCCTCATCTATGAACAGTATTGTTTTGCCTTTTTGTTTCAGTGCGTTGATCACTAATTTCAATCTTTCTTCAAAATCTCCTCTGAATTTGGATCCTGCCAGCATAGCAGAAACGTCTAGACTGAACACAATATGATCTTTCAAATATTCTGGAACATCGTCTTTGTTCTTTGCAATTCTACGAGCCAGTCCTTCAACGATGGCAGTTTTACCCACACCCGGGTCTCCCACTATAAGAACGTTTGATTTGTTTCTTCTGGCCAGTATCTGTTTTAGAACTTCTAGTTCTTCTTCTCTGCCAATGACTGGGTCAATCTTCTTGTCAAAATATTTTTGATTCAAGTTTTCAGTGTAACTCCTTAGAACCTTGTCTGCCTGGTTTGGTCTCAGTTTTTGTTCGGGCCCGCCACTACTAATGCTATCTTCCCCTAACACACTTTCGGCTGAGACAAGATCACTTAGGTCTTCTTTGTTCACGTTGTGTTTCTTCAAGAACAGTGCACCATAACTTTTCTTTTCCGCAAATATGCTCAATAGAACGTCTATGGGATTTACATCCTGTCTGCCCTGGAATAATGCCTGAGTGAACGCCCTGTTCATAAGCCTCTCCAATGAAGCGGTCTTCCTAGGAGATACAGGTTTGTCTCCTTTGTTTGTTATGTCCTGACATTTGGTATCCAGATAATCTTCCACATCTTTGATCATTACCGCAACATTAACTTTGAAGTCGTGTAACACTGTGCCTACATCTTTGTCTTTGATGAGAGCCAACAACAGGTGTTCTATTGTGACGTATTCGTGTTTTCTGGATTCCGCTTCTTTGACAGCGTTCTCAAAAATATTCTCTAAATTTTCTTCTGCTTCTAACATTATAAATTATTCTCCTCTGCTTTGAGATCAAAAGTGATGCCATTCAAATGGTCCAATTCGTGCTGGAAACATCTTGCTTCTAATCCTGATAATTTTGCTCCCAATGTATCACCTTTCATATTTTGCCATTCAACTTCTACTTCTTTGGATCTATAGACATTATAGACCACTCCCGGAAAACTCAGGCATCCTTCTTCATCTATCTCTAGTTCGTCTGATGCTTTTGTTACCTTTGCGTTGTAAAGTATAGCAGGTTTTTTGAATTCGTCAAATGATTCATGTCCTATACTAAAAAATCTTTGTGTTATGCCTATCTGGTTAGCGGCAAGACCAATTCCTCTGCCCCTTATCATTAGATGTATGTAATCTTTTTCAAATTGCGACCAATCATTATATCCCGCGGGTGGCATAAAAAAGTTCACAGGAGTGCTGATCTGCCTTAGTGTAGGATAGGGAAATAATTTTATAATCATTCTAAAATTTCAACCTCTGCTTCTGTTTCTATTACCACTCTAGCACCGCAAGGAAGAATAGGCTTGCCATTACCGCCATAGACAACCGTGGATGGGCCATTGATAGCGACACGATGGCAATAGGTATTCTTAGAACCCTGCTTAACCGTAATAACTGGATCGTTTCTTTCATTTTTTTTATTGCTCCTTATGACGTGTTGATTGACGTGTATGTACTTCTTTTTTGTTCTCATAAATCTTTAATCTTTTCCAAGTCTTTTTTATTTAACTGAGGAATCAAAACATTGATCTTTATCAACAGACTGCCCCTTATGTTTATAGCGTCGTGTATTGGTACTCCTTGCCCTTTGAGTTGTATCAAAGAGCCCGGTTGTGTTCCCGGTGGAACTTTCACATTCAGTATTCTGTCATCCAGTGTTTTCAATTTGAATGTGGTTCCCCTTATGGCTTCAAAACAACTGATTGTTTTTTGTGTGTAGAGATCGTTGACTTTACGAATATAACCATCTGAGTCCAGCACAGTAACCTGCACCATAAGGTCTCCTCGTGGAACATTCTTCAATGTGTCGTCTCCCAATCCTTTGTATTTGAATATGGCATTGTTCTGACAACCGGCTGGTATCTTTACTGCCACAATCTCGTCACGTCCGGAGGGAAGTCTTATGCTTATTGTTTTTTCTGATTTCTGCATAACATCTTTAAGGCTCAAACTGATCCGTATGTTCACGGTCTTGTTCATCTGTTGCCTGGTCCTGTATGTTTTGCGAAAATTAAACGGACCTTTGAAATCCATGTCGCCGCCACCGAATCCCGAAAAGAAATCTTGGAACACATCTTCGTTGAACATATTATTCATGTTGAAAGAAAACCCGTCACCTGTACCAAAAGACCTTTCACCATATTTTCTCATGGTGTCATACTCTTGCCGTTTTTGAGTATTCTTTAGTGTGTCATATGCCTCGTTTATTTCTTGAAACTTGTCTTTGTTTCCACCTTTGTCAGGATGATGCTGAGCCGCAAGTTTTCTAAAAGCGGATTTTATTTCTTGGTCAGATGCTGTTTCATTCACACCTAGCGTGTCATAATAATTCTTCATTTAAAATATTTTACACTAGATGTGGCGTTTGTCAACGCCTGGTAATTATTTGCTTTTTGCTCTTGAACCTGTGTATAGACCAAACCAGGCCGCGCCAGCACCAACTACGATACTAACAAGTCCTGATTGTTCCATTGTTGGATCAGGCAGTTCCATGTACCATACCACGACTTTGTATAATAAAATTATGTATGTGGTAATAAAAACACGTGGAAAAATTCTCCAACTGTCTACTGCTCTGGCCAGATGTATCAGCCAAGAAAACGGATTAGGTCCTAAGTCTTTCACTGACGTGTCTACTTCCAGTTCAACAGATACTTTTTTCTTAGCAGTGTCTGTGTTGTGTGGTACCACCAATTTGTCTTCTTTTAATTCAGCCATTATTTCAACTCCGGTATTTTGTTATTTCTTTTCCTGTGTCCATTCCAGGCCACAAAGCCACCGATCCTCAATGACCAGTATGCTAGATAGTTCATTGAATAAAAACCATTGACGATGATGTTGATGTCTCTGAAGATCTCATCTGCTCTTTTTTGTGTGAGATCACCCATTGTGTCTTTCTTGTTGGCTTCCAATAATGTTTTGTATTTGTAAGCGTAGTCGTGAACAAGTCCGCCGATCAATAACACGCCCACTGGTGAAAAGAACGTCCTTAGAAATTTAGGAATACTGGCACCATCGAATTGGAATCCTGCTGGAATCACATATTCTTTTCCGTCTAAGTTGTATTTCCAATCTTTTGTAAGTTCCCAATTTCTAGTTGACAGTAACCACATTATGATTCCTTTCCAGAAACCCTTGCCTTTTGTTTTGATTGCGATCGGTTTGAGTTCTGGAAAGCCTTTGAAATTGAATTTTAAATTTGGTTGCTTTCTTTTGTCTGTGAAGTTGATTATTGCTCCGATAATGACAACAGCGATCAATACAGTCCACTGCCAAAATTTCATTGCTAATGTTAAAATAAGTTCCATAAGTCTCCTCGTTTTCTAGGAGTATTTACCAAATATTATGCTAAAAAAGTAAACACAGTACAAAACACCTTTTCTGTATGGGTGTTGGTGCCGCAGTGTATCTGTGTACGGTCAAAAGTGAATGCTGAACCTTCCTGCCAATCTACTATTTTTTCAACTGTTAGACCATGAAGATTTTCATATGGAATGTGATTCATGTATTTTTTGTGTGCGTTTCTATCAAATGGCCGATCATTTATGTTCTGTATCTTGCTGTAATCGTAGTGCCTTCCATCGATCTTTTTCCTTTTTTCTATAAGATCGTCAAGCAATGACCTAATTTTTACATCATCAGTTTTGTATTCTCTCATGTCGGGAATGTATATCTTTTCTGTGTCCAATTGCAGTGTGTATTCAAACTGGGGTATTTCTTTCTTACTGAACTTGCCGCTGGGACCATACCAGTGGTTGTCAAAAATCACAGTGGATGCTGGTCCGGAAATTTTAAGGGGAAATATGATCACCTTGTAAAGGTTGTCTTCACCGTTGGCACTGTCCACGTGCAATCTGAACGCACCTTTGGCCTTGTAAAATATGACGCTCTCTACTTTATAGGGTTTATCTAATACATAGTCCAAGGCATTTTCTATAGAGAACCATGGCCAGTCTTTGTTATCAAATTTTGGACTCTTTGATGTGACATCCGGCCTTACGTCTAGGTATTGATCTTTTTGGTCCAGCCAGTTGCAGATCAGTTGTCTTTCGCTTGAGGGAATGACATCATCAATTACTCTTGTCGCCATTTTCTGCTTCGTAGTATTTCTTGTATTCTTCTAACAGGCTGTTTGTCTCCTGTAACTTCTGTCTTATCTGTGCGAAGTTCTTGGCTATCATTTCAAAGTCTTTGTCCGTCAATCCAAACAGCACGGGATCAATACCCTCTGCCTCCAGTTTGGCGAAAACTTCCTGTGCGTTCTCTGATGTGATGATGATCCATCTCACCTTCTCCAGATCCAAGGCCTCTGGATTTGGAAGATTCAGTTTTGCCCTGGGTTCCTCTACGGAAAATATCTTCACACGCTTCTCTCCAATACTACAACCAGTCAATAATAATATCAGTGCTATCGCTAAAATTTTATTCATATGGTACATACGCCGGGTTGGCCAGACTTGGGCACTCCGGGTTTATCTCCGACTTCTTGGTTGCTTTCAATTCTTCTTCTGTGTGTTCGGCACCTGAAGCCAGTTCCACACACCTCGCGGCGTTGTCCGCACCCTTGTTGATGATCCTCTCCACGGCCCCAGTCCTGTCTATGGCCAGTTTGCCTATGTCTCGTTTGCCTTTGTTGAAACGTTTATCTAGGTCATCGAGATCTTTTTTGAATGTCATAACCAATGCGTTTAATTTCTTGTTGCTCTCTAGTATGGCGTTAAAATCCTGTTTCTGTTGTTCCAACAGTTTGGCCTGTGACTCTATGCCTTTTTCAAGTTCTATCTGGTTGGCTTTGAGTGTGGCGTTGTCTGCTCTCAGTTTGAAAATATAGGTCGCACCACCGGCAAGTCCTGTAAGCATTATAATGATCATTACCATTCTTATAGATGAAAACATAAAGATATTTATTGGCTTAAAATACAGCCATTAAATAAGTTCACAATGAAATATTTGATTACTGGTTCGGCAGGCTTTATTGGAAAAAATCTTGTCAAAAAACTTTTGAAGAACAATGATATTGTTTACAGTATTGATCGTCAAAGCATTGGGTTCAAGCACAAACGCCTCAAACACAAGACCTGCGATATAACCAAACAAAAAATTTTTCCCAAAGTAGATGTAGTTTTTCATTTAGCCGCTTTCAATGGTACGAAATTTTTCTATGAGAAACCGCTGGATGTTGTCAATGACAATTTCAACTCCACACTCAACCTTGTAAATTTTTACAGGAAAAACAAGTGCAGACTTTTTGTGTATGCGGGTAGTCCCGAATCTATAGCAGGAACCACAGATTATTTCAAAATGCCTTTACCAAGTAAAGAAAACTATCCTGTTGTAATAGAGGACGTGCAGAACCCTAGATGGAGTTATGCTACCAGCAAGGCTCTATCAGAACTCACAGTGGCCAACTCGGGTATAAAATACTGCATCCTCAGATATCATAATGTATATGGCCCGGGACAAAAAGATCATTTTATTCCGGATTTTATTTCAAGATGTAAAAAAGGGCAGTATATTCTAAATGGATTTGACAACACAAGATCATTTATGTACATCGACGACGCGGTTGAAGCCACTGAGATGATAATAAAAAATAAAAAATGCGTCAATCAAATTATCAATGTGGGCAATGATAATGAAATAAAAATAATAGAAGTGGCCAAACTGATTTTGAAAATGTTAGGAAAAAAAGTTAAAATTAAATTAATGCCTGCCCCCAAAGGCAGTGTAAAAAGGCGTAGACCAGACCTAACAAAATTACGTGATGTTTTCAAATACCAAAGCAAGATAGGCATCGAGCAGGGACTCAGAGAGGTGTGTAGATGAAAATAGGTATCATAGGTTTAGGAGTCGTAGGAAACGCAAACAGCATAGGATTCAAGTGTTTGGGTCATGAAGTTTTGGGTTACGATCTTAATACAAAAAATTCTTTCGATGATTTACTCAAGACAGAGATGCTGTTCTTGTGCTTACCCACTGATCCAAAAAACGGAAAAGATTGTTTTACTGCTGACATAGAAGGATATCTTAAAAAATTGTCTGACAAAAATTATGTAGGTATTGTGGTTATAAGGTCAACAGTATATCCAGGTTTTACACAAAGAATGATAGAACATTATACTAATCTAAAAATATGCAACAGTCCTGAATTCCTAAAAGAGCGTTCTTCGGTTGATGACTTTATACATAATCATAATCTTTTGATAGTTGGCACTAACGACAAATGGATGTATAACAAAGTCGTTGACGCTCACGGACATTATCCAAAAAACACAAACCAAGTAATGCCTGTCGAAAGCGAAATTTTAAAATATTATGCTAACACTTTTGCAGGCCTCAGAGTAGTTTTCGCCAATGTGTTTTATGAACTATGTAAAAAAATGGATGCCAACTACACCGAAATCAAAAAATCTTATGTGACCACTAAGAACACCACAGATTTTTATCTAGATGTGAACAAAGACCTAAGAGGATATGCAGGAACCTGCCTGCCAAAAGATATAAATTTCATTGCTAAATTCCTTAAAGACCAAGGTCTGGATTTCAATTTGATAGATAGTATCATAAACGATAATGACAAATTTGAACCTACCACTCCAAAAGGTATGAGGAAGAATAAATGATAATTCAAGGCAAGATTCCTGTGACGTGGAACACAGATGACTATGAAAATTCAAAGTACAGCAGTCATCCCAATCCCTACAGAGGATTCACAGCATCTAACACTGCCCAAAATAAAAAAATGAATTTGGATGTTCATATCTGTTATGATGTTCACGAAAACATAAAAAAATGTGTAAATGGATTTGGTCTCAACAACACCGCAATACAATTACAAAAGTATCTACCGGGGGACTACTTGCCATTTCATTCAGACACATATGCTACCTACAAAAAGCACTACAACATAGACAGTGATGAAAAAGTGGTTAGAATAATTGTTTTCCTTCATGACTCTTTGCCGGGACAACAATTATGGATAAAGGACAAAGTTTACACAGGTCTTGCAGGAGATTATTTTGGTTGGACAGATGACACACAACACATGGCCGCTAATTTAGGATCATCTGCTAGATATAATCTGCAGATCACAGGCACTGCTATTTTTTAAAAAGATTTATATTTCTGCAGTCGTAATAATTCACTTTGGTTGGTTCGTAACTGCCTTTTTCTTGATACTGTTTCAACAACTTACTGCAATTGATTGCGTGTTCTATTGGCATATTGTAATGAAAACCTAGACTGAAATGTTCCTGCTCACTAGTGCTCAAAGGCAACACTCTTCCATCATAGGACATTTTTTTAAGAGACTCGTACCATGACTTGTTGTCGGTTAGTATTGCTCCACCTCTTTTGTTGTCTACTGGTTTGCCATTGCCAAAACTGACACATTGTAGTTGTCCTGGTCTGTACATTTTGGGTTTGAGTAATCTTGCACTATCCCATATTGGTGTATCTTTAAGATTGTATTCACCTATCCATTCCTCACCAGTCAACTCGAAATCTATTCCTAATTTTAGATACAACATAGGCACACTTACATATGTGAACGCACTGCTGGATACCTTTTTTGGATTAATCAATCTAAGGCAAATCTCCAAGGCGTGTGTACAACAATCTGTAGTGATTGCGTATGTCGATCCTGTGAACTCGGCGAGTTCTTTTTCGAAATCGAATATGTGTTGATATGACATTTAGGCTATCAAGCCAGGTTTGTAAACAGTTTTGCCATTCTCTTTCATGGCAGTAAGGCTTTGCTTTCTGTTGCCTTCTGATTTATAACTGACGTGTACCCAACCAGAATCAGGTATGCCCGGGGTATAGAACTCCAGTATCAATTGGTCAAAGTCTAGTTCGTCTTGGATATACTTTGCCACATCATAATTGGGAGTGCCCGGACATTCTATGTCTGCGGCTTCTCCTTTGCAGTGTTGTGATGTTGCTGATCCACCTATCGCTTTGTTCAATTCGGGACCTCTGTATCCGCTATTGATCACAGTTGGTCCAAACTTGTCTCTTACTTTTTGTACAACATTTCTAAACAATGCTGTGGCACTTGCCAGATGCTCTTCGCCTGGGGTATTATCTATTCCCATTCTTAAAGCAGTTTGGCTTTTTGTGAATTCCTGTAGTGAAAAATTTTTACTTAATCTTGTCATTTGTTTATTCTCCTTACCATTTGTGCTTACTTATAATCGCACTGTTTCCATCCTTTGTGAAAACGAATTTGTTTTCATAAGTTTTGGTAATATGGTAAGGGCCAAAATATTTTGTAAGATACATACATTCTGACATTGATTCTTGATCTAGTTTAAAGGCTTTTGATTCTCGCAATACTTGGTTGGTAGCACCGAAACTGTGCAGTTCAAATTTAAGAGAATCCGCATTTTGTTTCTTAACTTCAAATACATTGCCTTCAATTTTGAATTCCAGCAGTTGGAATTTATCAAAGAAACTGTGTACCTCACCTAATCTCAATTGGTTTATTTTTTGATTGTAGGCGATAGGAGTCCTTGGTAAAACATTCGCAAAATTTTCTCTACTGGCTTCGAAAGGTTTTCCCCTTTTGTGATAAGTGAATTCGAAAGTTTCGATATTTGTAAGTTTTTTCAAATCTTGTATAAAGTCATCTAGGTAGGTATCTAATTTCTCTTCTCTAGGAAATTCTACGAATACCCTGTATTTTCCATCTTCCATGGTACCGGGTGTCGCATCTGCATCCAGAACTTTCGGATAACCTTTTTCAGCAAACCTTTCAAGGTCCTTGGCACCTTCGGCGTTGTTGCACACGAAAGACAAGACGCAAACATCTTTGTCTTCACCCATTTTCGATTTGAATTGATCAACCGAAAATCTTTTTTCAACTATTCCGTCGAGGTCGCCTGCTCTTAGGCCTTCATTAATCTGTTTCATTTGTGTCTAATACTGATTCGTCTGAATTGAAATCTTTTTGGTTTTTATTGTCAAGTCCGGTTTTGAAACTGGCCATTAAAGTTTTTGGCATTCTTATTTCTACCACCCATATGTCATGGGCGTCGATTTTTCCTTTTACTGTGCCGGGCCTGTAGTCTTCCGGTCCTTTGATCTGTCTTGGTTTTAGTAATTCGTCTTGTTTGTATGTGACCTTACATCCTCTGTCTAGCAATCTCTTCCCACCCGATGGGTCAGGCATTTGATCCTTTGGCCACATAAATGAGCAAGTGGTAAAATGTCTTGAATCGATAGGGCCTTCTAGAAGTTCTCCTTCGTCCCAATTCTTGAAAACATATACGTCAAGTTCGTCCATAACCCTTTCAAAATCTTTCAATTGATCAAGGGCGGGTGAAATTCCGTACAGGCTTTGCGTATTTTTTATTATGTCGAGTACATCATACATTGTCGTATATTTAGCAGTAATATCTGGGTTGCGATATATGTACATATATTACCTTTGGTAAACCATTAAATACTTTTACAATATGTCTCGTAAACAAAGACGCAAAAAACAAAAATCAAACATTATAAACTTTATGAACTATCTACAGGAAAAAAAACACACGGCCAGACCTACGGCCAAGACAGTGGGTCAACAAGAGTACTTAGATGTTTTAAACAATTATCAATACAGAATTCTGGTAGCGACCGGACCGGCGGGGACAGGTAAAACAATGCTGGCCACGGAGAGGGCTATCCAACGTCTGCAAAACGGAGAGATAGACAAAATCGTTATCACTCGTCCTGCGTCCAGTGTGGATGAAGAAATTGGTTTCCTTCCGGGTGATATAAAAAATAAAATGGAACCATGGATGAAACCAATAATTGATGTTTTCGAAAGCCATTATATGCCTCCGGCTATAGACGAAATGATGCACAACAACACACTGGAAATCGCTCCATTGGCATTCATGCGAGGCAGGACCTTCAAACATTCTTTTATCATAGGAGACGAGATGCAGAACGCTACACCTTCACAAATGAAGATGTTGATGACTAGATTAGGTAAAGGGTCTCAAATGGTTATCACTGGAGATACAAGGCAATCAGATAGGATGCTAGACAACGGACTAACCGATTTCCGTAGGCACTATGAAAAATATTTCAACGCAGAGTATGTGAAGTTTATAGAGTTGACCAAGAGAGACATACAGAGACATCCTGCGGTAAATGAAGTTTTGAGCATATACGGGGACTAGATTTTAGCCAACCATAGTTCGTGTGCTTTGGTACACAACTCTTTGTCAATGTCTAAACCTATCCTTTTGGTTTGTGTGACAAGATCATCTATAAAATTTTTCCCATCAAATAAATCCTCACCATTAATTTCTACACAAGGTTCTGTTATATCAAATATTTTTACAAAATTTTCAGCGGTGTAAAGACTCTTTGACTCGTACCAAAAATAACTGTCTTCAAACGCAGGATATAATTTCTTCATTCTTGTATGTCCTATGCTGTTTTCTCTAGGCATTTTGATCACAATAAAACTTTTTTTTATTAATTTTGCGAAGCCAAATCCTCCAAATTCAAAAAAATGGCTTCCGTATGATCTTTTTTCATTTACAATCTTTTTAAGATCTATTTGGTCTTTTTCTAGAATTTTGTTGTCGAAATAATGTGCTTTGTTTGAGGTGTCTTTGTAGTCATCTATAACAAATCTTGATATCAATCTACTATCAGTGGAAACAAGATTCGCGATATGATTGCCACCACAGCCTGGAGCAAACACAGTAAAAATGTTATTAACTGTTAATGAATTGCTGTAAGACATCTGCATACCATTTTTCATAATGTTTGTAAAGGTTTTCGTATGGTATATTTAGGCCTTCTGTTCCGGGCAAAGTACATTTCAATACTTCTTGGTTCACACAATCTAGTATCACAGTTGCCTTGGCAAATTTGCCAGTCCCTATTTTCTTCTTCGAAAGTTCGACAAATTCATCAAACTTGCCATCGGGTTTGATATTGTAGTTTACAATAAAATATCTTCGTCTTTCTTTTTTACTGCCCATTGTGTATCCTAGCAAGTTTTATCATTGTTGCCGATAAATTAATTTCAGGGTCTGCTACAAATGAATGATCCACAAGACCTTGTTTGATTGCCAATATGGCTTTGTCTTGCCCGTCATCGTCTTTGGATATCAATTCTAGATTATCATAAAGCCAACGAAATATTTCTTCTACTTCCTCGGGCCTCGCCTGAGAACATACAAGTTTTCTTGCTTCAGTAATTTTTCCTTGCTTGAACAGTTCCACCATTTCTAATCTGTAGTCTGCTTGTCCTTTGTCTGACTTGTCCGGAGCATACAGTTTGCCATCTCTGGAATTCATCTGTACAAGGTTGATGCATTTTCTCATATCCGGATAGGTCGCTTTCACATAAGTGTCTATCAAATCAATGTTTGGTTCAACTTTTTCCGCGATCAGAATCTCTGCCACCCTTGCCGTGAATTCATTTTTGTCCAGCGTCTCGATATGGAAACCTTGGCATCTTGAATGCAGTGCTGGTATGACTCTGTTGGGATAGTTACAGGTCAAAACAAACCTCGCTGATGTGTGATACATTTCCATCACACCACGCAGTGCGGCCTGTCCGTTGGGAGTGATGTAATCCGCTTCATCAAGTAGTACATATTTGAAAGCACCAAATGGCATTATCTGTACAAAGTTTATGATCTTGTCTCTAACAGTATCCACGGAGTTTTCTCTCGATGCGTTTATCTCCAAAATGTCATAAGGGTCAACTTTCAATTCCTCGAACAGCACTTTGGCCAACGTGGTCTTTCCTGTGCCCGGAGCACCCGAGAACAAAAGATGTGGTATCGCGCCATCTTTCACCCATCCTTGAATCTGTTGCCTCTGATTCTCATCTCTGACAACATACTCTTTCAGTGTTTTTGGTCTATATTTTTCTACCCAGAGTTCTTTCATAGTTAAATATTTTAACAGTTTTATAGATTAAGATCAATATGTATTCAACAAAAACATTAGAACAAATTACCATTGAGCCAACCAGTTATTGTAATGCACGTTGTCCACAGTGTGACAGATTTGACGAAAAAAATAATTTGATAGTTCCATTGAAACATCTTGATATTAGCATTTTAAATAAAAATTTGCGACCGGAATTTTTTCCTAACTTAAAGCAAATAGATCTGGAGGGAAATTGTGGCGACGTTTTGAGTCATAAAAATCCCATGGGATTAGTTTATCTATACAGAGATGTGGGCAAACTTCGTATGGTAACAAATGGATCCATAAGGAACAAGGAATTTTTCAAAGATCTGGCAACTTTCAAAAACCTCGAACTAGTTTTTAGCATAGATGGCCTGTTGGATACCAACCATCTATATAGACAAGAATGCGACTTTGAAAAGATATTAGACAATGCCAACACTTTTAATAGTGCTGGAGGTCACTCTACCTGGAAATTTATTGTGTTCAAACACAATGAACACCAAATAGATGAAGCAGAAAATCTTAGTAAAAAGATGGGATTTAAAAATTTTACAATACAGCACAGTGACAGGAGTTGGCACAATGGATGGAAGTGGCCTGTCTATAATAAAAACCAGTACCAATTCGATTTAGAACCAAGCAGTAAATTTGATAAGGATTTATCAAGTGATCATCGACAACTTAATGAAAAGTTGACGCACATTGTTAGACAAAATAAAAAAATCAATCACTGTCCAATGGCACAACAAAAGAAAATTTTTGTCGACCATAACGGATATGTGATTCCTTGCTGTATGCTCAGCAATGACCTTTGGAATGAAACATACAACACAAAGTTCCTTAAGAAATACATCAAAGACCTAGACAGTGTAAGCCTATACAAAAACAGTGTGCAGGATATTTTTGAATCTGATTTCTATAGAAAAGATCTTTTACAAAGTTTCGTTAGTAAACCTATGCCAAAGTGTTTGCTTTATTGTGCTGTCTAGTCGTTTCCGGGAAGAGACGTCATCTGTTTCATACCACCAGTGTTCACGTATCCGGCTTTCGATCTGTTCTGATCTGGTTCCTCGTCTGATAGCAACAAGATATCATTCTCGTCTATCATTCTAACTTCCAGTTCCGTGCCTGACTTTTTGACCTTGAATGCTCTTGACCATCTTCCGTGTGCAACAAGTATCCATTGTCCAACTTTCACGTCTTCTTGCTGATCGCCAACTGCATAAACTTTGGCCCATCTTGGGTGTATACCCGATTCCGTTCCGTCGTCATCGGTCAAGATTATGCCACCGGCAGTTTTTGTTTCGCCGAAGTGCATATCTGAAACTAGAACTCTTTTCTTGAGTGGTTTTATATCATGGTCTACTGTGTATTGTTTTCCACCGTGAGAACCAAATCCTTTTGCTTGTAAGTCTTCTATCTGTCCCATTATAGGATTATTATATAAGATTTATTCTAATCCGTCAAGAGCCGCGTCTATTCCAGACTTGGATTGTTCTTGTTTTGGTGCTGTTTTCACAGTTCTTTTTGGTGCCGGTTTAGTTTCCTGCACTGTGGGGTTCATTGTTTGAACCTGTTCTACTCTTGGTTGAGGAATCTGCATTGCTGGTCTTGGAGACTTTGGCACAGGCGTATCTTGAGCCCTACCTTTTGGGGTTTGATAGTATTCCTTCATAACCTGTTCTTTAGGTTTTGCTATCACTCCTTTGGGACCTAGCACATCGCCACGAGCGTTCACTCCCATATTTCCTACGGCTGGTGTGTCCAGATTCGCCGCTCTTAATTTATCTATATCTACCATACGACCTTGCATGGTTCTATACATTTTTTTTCTAGTTGGTTGTCTTGCCATCTTTATCTCCTAAAACTACTTATCACAACAATCATCATGCCAACAAGTGTTTGAATTTGTTGGTGTTGTTTTGAACATATTTTGGTAATTGCTCTAAATCACATTTTACCAAATCTGTCCCGGGATTGTCGTAATTGTATCTGCCGTCAAACAGATCTTTTCTCTTGATTAATTTGTCTTTTATTTCTTCTATGGATAATTTTGTTTCTGGCCTGTAATTTATGAAAGACCAAACTTTTTTATAGATATCCGATTCTGGCAACACGTAAGAGAAATGCCATCCTCCTGGATCGACCAATTGTGTTGGCAACGACCGATAGTTGCCATAATCCATATGATGGTTTGTGTGCATACGCAATTCCTGGCAGTTGCCTAGTTTTCCAAATTTAATGGCTTTTGGATGCTTGTCCCATGGGGTGTAGGCAGGATTGATTAAATTTAATTTGCCTTGAAAACAAAGTTGTTTGAAAATAAAGAGATCATTTTTGTAATCTAGATTATCTATGATTGGAATTTCGTCCACATCGCACAACAAAATGAGATCCTCTTGTCCTGCGTCTTCCAAACCTTTTTTAACCTGTTCTCTTAGATTGTATTCACGTTTACGGCCATCACTGTGATTCACTGCCCATTCTGGTATCTGGTAATCCTCACTGTCTAGTATTTTGAAATATCTTATCTTGTGCTGAAATTTTTTATAAGGTTCGAATAGGAAACCTTTGTAGTTGCCAGCAAAATCATGATCCGATTCTACTATGACAAAATAGTCGACATACTTGTCTAAAACTTCAAATCTTATTTCCAGTAGATCTTTTTCTAGGCCAGAGTACGTGACACAATCGTATGTTTTCATCTCAAGAATTCTTTATAATCCAGGTCATAAAGCAAAGGATTTATCTTGTGTACTCCTATCAGGAAAAGACAGAAACTTGAAACACTACTGCCTCTACCAACACCCCACACTATATTTTTTTCTCTCAGCGTATCAACAAAATAAATCAGAAACTGTAATACCTTGATGAAGTTTTTTTGTCGGAACAACTTCATTTCATCTTTGACTCTTTGTGTTTCGGAGTCATCTCTGCATTTGTCCAACAACCATTCTTCAACATCTATTGTTTCATAGTGTGCCGGCATAAACCAATGTTCGCAGTTGGCTTTGTCAAAATCCTCCAACGAGATATGATTCTTGGGCACGGCTGATATCTCGGGCAGGTCTAGTTCTAGTTCTTTGAGTGCTTTGCTGTATTGTGTAACATCTTCAAGATGTATGCCTGATATATCTATATCAGGATTGGCGTATATCTGTTCGATGATGTAGTCCTCAGAGAATACACAGTCGCCGTAATCATTTGTTTTTATCTTTTCCGCCATCCACTACCTTTGGATTAAATTGGAAAACTTTTGCGTTTTCTTCTTTTTTGTTGCCAGTATTTGATTGTGCGATAGGGTGCCAGGGAAAATGTCCTGTGTAAATGCCTTTAGATAATTCTTTGTCATAAGTTGCCGTATCACTTCTTAACCACCATGGGTCAAAGTTATTATACTTGGAAGAAAACCAATTGTCAACGTCAAGCAGATGTAACTCGGTAAAGTCTTTTTCTACCGTGTAACTGATACCATCTCCCTGGAAACTTTCTAGTTCAACACTATCAATTAAAATTTTACCTTCTAGAATGGCATTTGATTTGGTAAAGCACACAGCGGCCATTATTTGATCATATGGCGGTTTGGGTAGTTCAATGAATCTATTGTTTGTGTGTTTTTGAAGCACGTCAAACAAGGGTTCGTTTCTTGCTGTAATGACACAGTTATTGAAAATAATCTGATATAGCAATTTAAGTCGTTCAAAATATACATTTTGCTCGGGCAAATTTGCCGTGACAGGTCTTATTTTTGTTTTGACTTTGTATGTGTTATGGAACAATTCGCCGTCTACTACTATAATGCCTTTGAATTCTGTGGTCCAATTGAAATTTTTATGCATCATTTGTTTTAGTTATAATATACGTACATAACTTTTATTCTTTTAGAGTTTGAGATTTGGTAATATTTTGCATCAATTATTTTTTGTAAGATAAATAAATGTATTATAACTATTTTTAGGAGTCAACACAATGGTTCAAATTATTGAAAACGCTTTAACAGAGCAAGAATTAACTCAAATTAGAGAGTTCAATCTTGTTGAGGATTCTTCGGTACAGCAAGGAAGAAAATACAGAAACAAAACTTTAAAAAATGATAGTATAGATCAACTATCTAATCCAGTTGCGGCCTTTGTTGTTGAAAAAGTTAAAAAAATGATTCCTGAAAATCACGAAGTATGCGACATGGTTTTACACACTACCGAACAAGGTATGCAGATACACAGCGACGGAAACATCAACAAAAAAGATCACAAAGCAGTGCTTTTCCCGATCAATGTTGAGGGCGAAGGTGCTGGAACAATATTTTTTGACAATCACTATCTTGGTGAAGGACCAATGGTGTTTGCTAAAAAAAATCCGTGGGGCGGAAGTAACAAAAACAAAGACCCAAAAAATTCAAAAAAAAGAAATGTAACAGCAGACTATTCAGTTTTAACCAACTATAAAGAAACTGCTAACATAAACGAAGTCCACAAAAAACATTTGGGACACATACCTGCTGAAAACTCAAACGGCTTGACCATTGAAAAAATTTACAAATGGAAACCAGGACAAGCAGTTATTTTTGATTCCACTCAGTTGCACTGTGCCACAAACCACACAGGTTACAAAACTGCCTGCACTGTGTTCACAAGAAGAATTGATTAATAAATTTTCTTTTTAGATTATTCTATATTGACTAGTTCGCCAAGGTCTGGCTCACCACGTGCCTTTTTGACATTGTCCTGCCAATTTTTAACTCGTCTAGTTCTAAGTTCGGATCTGTAACTTTCTAAGGCACCGGTAAGTTGTGCCACAAGCGATGGATTTCTTCCAAACCTAATAGCACTTGTTTTCTTTTTTGTTAATTCTTGAATTCTTTTTGAAATGTCCTCGTCAGACAAATTAGCAAGTTCTTCTTGTAATGGATGAAAGTACATCAGTACCTCCTATGTTAGATATAGTTGTTGCCAAGTTGGTGCATCAAAATAGTTGTACCACCGTCTGGACTCATAAACTCGTAAAGATATCTACCCGATGTTGGCACCGTGATTTGGTCGGAACTTCCGTCACCACCTGAAACGTTTCCTGATACTAAAACCGCACTAGGAATAGTAATGGTGTGGGCAGTTGAAGCCACAGTGATATCTAAAATTATTCTGCCAAGAGTTGATGTTGCAGGAAGATTTGTGAATGCCAGTGTAATTGCGCCTGTCGTGGTTGCTGTTTGATAATGACCATTTTCGTGATTCAAAGTTGTCGAACCTGAGATATTACCATGAGCATAAACAGTTTCAGCAGTGTCTTTGAATGTTGCTCTTGATACTACATTATCAGTAAAATTAGATGCGGCATTTGTTGATGCTTTGTTTGATTGTAAATCTTCAATCTCTGTTTTTGCTTCGGTAAAATTGTTTTTTATCGCTGTAAAATTATCTCTGAAACCCTGTGAACTGTTGTCCTGTCCGGCTACTGGATATGTCCCGTCTACGTTTCCTGGTACTATATTACTTGCCATTTTATTCCTCTAATTTTCTTTTAAATGCTAGGTATTTATCACCTTTACGCTCCACCCTTATCTTAGATTCGGATGATGGTGCGTTAGTGAACACAATGCTTGTTTTTTTGCTAGATCCGTCGTGCTGTAATCTAAATTGTGGCTCGTAGTCCGCACTTCTTAGAGAACTATCTGTGCTTAGATACAAAGGCGTCAAATTGTTGTCTGCTGTGATTTGGTCCCCGTATGTCAAAACCGTGGCATTTTCTCTTATCTTTATTTCTTCTTCATGCACTATCTCGTTCATTTCGAATGTTGTTGTTGATCCATCTGGTGATATCGTGCCTGTGTCGACTTTGTGTCCGCTAACCACATATCTGTCTATTTTGTAATCTATTTTTTTGAAATCTATGGATTTATCTAGCACTCGTCTTTTGACTATTTCCGACTTGCCAGGTTTGCAGTATGCCAACACCACTGCCATTTTGTACCCAAGAGGTACTCCAGAATCGTCTTGGCTTGTTCTCATCCATAATGGTAAGTGATTGTATTCTTTTTGTCCTAGGCTTTTCATTCTGGATCTCATATTTGCCACAGCATTTGGGTATAATTTTTCAAATGTGCCGATGTCTGCTGACAAAGGATTACTGTATCGTATTTTTGATCCGGAAATACTAAAACTCAATCCACTGTTTGTGGTCACGTTGTACACGTCATAATCTGCCGTGATCCTGGAAGCATCTGCCAGCGGACCTATGATCGGTTTTGTTACTGCATTTCTTAGATCCACAGATGTTGATATAGCCTCGCCGGCATTATTAACTAGTGGATCCTTCATTTCTATATAAACTACCTCATATTTGGTTGCCGATCCTTCTTTCGCCACAGCGGTCTTTATGTCACCAAAGTAAAGGGTTTTGGGAGTATGGTTCTGCTCCATTTGTTGTTGTAGAGTTGTGATTGTCTGGTGTTCTAGCCCAGAGATCAACAACATTTCAGCACTTGTCTGCATTCCGAAATTGGGATCCTCTGGCCTGAAAATAAATTCTTCTTTGTTGATATTTGGATCCTGAGCGAGTTGATAAAAAGTATCTCTGTCGCTTAGGCTGTTTGCTTTGTTATTGATTAATCCTTGTGCGTACATACTTCCATATTCGACTCCGTAAGGAAGACTGACTTTCAATGTAAATTCTCTAGTGGTGGCAGTGCTTTGATATTGATCGCTGGCCCTGATTGTGAATGTGTATTCTCTGTCAAAACTCAAAGTGTTTGTATCAAATGTGATGGCATTTTGGTCCACGGTTGTGAACTCTGATAGGTCAACGGTTCCTATTATATTTCCTGCCCTGCTCAACGTCAGTCCAGTGGGCAATGAACCTGCTGTCACAGTGTATTCCAGTACTCGATTGGTTTCGGCCGCTTCTGCCTGTACAGACAACAGACTAGGTATGCCTGCTGTGACTGTGCCTAGGTTTGCGGATGTTGTGAATTCAATACCTATTTCTATTTCTCCTACCACGGTCATGGTAAAAGTTCTTTCTCCATAGACTGTGACATTTGGATACGGAGTTCTTGATGCTCTGATTGTAAAAGTGAAAGTTGTTTCTACAGCATCTTGTCTGCTCAGTGTGCCTGCTATCTCGCCTGTGTTTCCGTCAATACTCAGGCCTGATGGAAGACTGCCCGATACTATAGAATAGTTTAGGTCTCCCTGCAGTTTGTCGAAGTCTTCTACATCTATTTTGATAACAACATTATTATCGTGTTTGAAAGTTCCCAGAGCAGAATCTGTAAGGAAGACAGGTCTCCTGTTTCCGCTCATGCTCATTACAAGAGAGTACCCATCGTGTATAGTTTGGTCCACCGTAATGACCGAATTGTCTACTCTAAAATAGTCTGCCGTGTAAACAAAAATATTGTTGACCTGCGTAACACTGCTGGTTCCGTCGGAAACCCTTACTACGAACTCAAAATTTTCTGACCTTGATTTAGTTCTGGCAGTTGGGTCGTATCCAACTGTGTCATAGGCGTAGACATTACTATATCCGCCGTACACGCCATAACGCTCGTCTTCGGTCAATTGTATGACCCCAGAGATCAAACCTGTGGAACTCATTGTGACACCTGGAGGTAGTTTACCTTTCACAATGTCATATACCAGGGTCTGTCCTGCCGCTGTGTCGGTGTCAGTGGCAACAATCTGGTATTCTACATAACTTCCGTCAAGGATGACAATATCACGAGAAGTATCTGCTGTCAGATCCGTTGCATCAGAGGTGATGTCTGTCCTGTCTGATGTTTTTAGACTGGTATCTGCGAAATCTAATTGTCCGCTGTCGGTACTGAAACTAGGAACATCTGCACCCTGAATCTGCAGACTGAAATTTCTGTCGGCTATGACAGTTCCATCTGAAGCACGAATCACAAACTCGTACAGAGAACGTGTCGAGACTTCAAATGGAGTGCCCTGCAGTAAACCTGTGGAAGTAAGTTGTATACCGGGAGGTAGGGTTCCTGCGATGTGAGAATAAGTCAAACTGGTACTGTCTTGCGAGTTCGCTTCCAGTTGTTTGGAATAGAAGTCGCGTTCGTTGATCACACCCAAAGATCCAGATGTCGTAGACCAATTTACGTTTGCCATTGTTTGTCTTACTCCCAATGGTATTTATAGCGATTTTATTGATTATTAACTAGCCGCGTAATACGGAATAACGTACTCTGTGCCACCTAAATTTAATTTTAGATAACCTGTTGGAGTGGCTGGTAGAGCATCGCCGCCGCCTGCCGCACCTACTGTGGTCTGTGTTTGTGGGTTGTTAATTCTGATAGTTCCTGTTCCTTGTGTTCCTAGCACAAGATCTGAGTTAGTTGCGATATTGTTGATCTCCGCACTAGCACCCATTTGTATCTCACTGGAAACAGCAATATCAACAGCGGCCAACTCGTTTGTGACAGCAACTACATTACCGTTCAATGTGATTGTGCCGGTGCCATCTGGTGTTATGTTGATACCACCATTGGAGTTAGTTGCTGATATAGTGTTAGCGTCTATCCTTATGTTGTCGGCATTCAATTGACCGGTCAAATCTACTGTGCCGGTAATTGTCTGACCAACAGTTGTCATCGCACTTTGTACATCTACAACACCTGTTCCTGCCGCTTCAATTTCTAAATTGTCATTCGTGTTCGCAGATGATACCTTGTTGTCTTTTAACAACACACTGTCTGTCTGTAAACTTCCTGTTATGATGACCTGTCCGGTTGTAGTGATATCAGAAGTTACTAGTGTTCCTGTGATGTCAACGTTTTCTGCTAGAGTGATCTTGGTTGAATCCGCTGAGCTCAATGTCGTTCCATTGATTGTGACCGCACCTGCCACTATGTTTCCTGTTCCGCCTGGTTGTAGGTTAAGGTCGGCATTGGATGCAGTTGATATAGTAGAATCATTTATGTTGATGTTGTCGACAGATACTGTGCCAGTCATTGTGGCACCATTGATAGTCGGTGATGTTAGTGTTTTGTTTGTTAAAACCTGTGAACCTGTCAGTGTTGTCACAGTGGAATCTATAGACATTGTCAGGGTGTCTCCAGATACCGCTGAATCCAACCCAGTTCCGCCTGCTATTTGGAAAGTCTCACCGGACCTTACTGCTGTACCTGTTGAGTCATCTCCAACAAAAGTCAAAGCCTGTGAAACGTTTTGGGCGTCGATGTATGCCTTGATAGATTGTTGTGTTGCCAATGCTGTGGCAGAATCTGAAGACATATTGTCTTCGTCTAATATTGCTGTTACAGTGGCACCCGATGCCAGTGCCAAAGATGTTGAAAGTGTTGCGGCACCTGTAAGTGTTGTGGTGCTCGAAACAGAAAGTGTTCCGGTCACTGCTGTATTGGCCTGTAATTCTATTGTACCTGTTCCAGCAGGGTCTAAAATAATGTCTTCGTTTGATCTTGCCGTAACAATTTTTTGTCCGTTAAGATCGAGATTGCCTCCCAACTGAGGTGTTGAGTCCTCGATCAAATCATTGGCTTCTGCTGTAGAGCCATATAATTCTGTAAAGTTGTCGTTAATTTTGTCAAAAGCGGTTCTTAGTGGATCACCTGTACCGTCATTTGCTGTAGTTCCGATGTTAATTGTCTGTTTTGCCATATATCATATTTACCTATTATTTTATAAACCTAATGTAAAAAATTAGACGTCTATTAAGAATTTTGTGAATTTGAACACTGTTGAATCACTGGAAATAGGAGTAACTCTGAATCTCACATCATCGCCACTTATGTCCGCTGTATATGTTCCTAATCCAGATGCATAACTTGATACAGATCCAAACGTGGAAATGTAGGCATTTGTTCCGTTGTGGGTTATGTTCGCTTCAAATATCTCGTGCCTGCTGTTGGTGGAGTCTAAAACCGACACTATATATTTCGCACTCCTGTACAGGGTCTTGTCGAACGTGTCTATGTTTGTCGTTGATGACGAAGCAACAGTGGCAGTGCCGTCAGATATATTGCTGTAACTGAGAGAAGCGCCAGCACTGGCGAAACTCAAAGTGCCATTTCCGTTTGTTTTAAGGAACTGTCCTGATGTGCCATCTGCTGTAGGAAATGCGAATCCACTCAACAGCACAGTTCCAGATCCATTACCAGCAATTTCCAAGTTGGCGTTTGATATGTTTGTTGAAATGGTATTGTCTTTGATCGAAATATCTCCCATTACAACAGACCCTGTGCCTGAAGCATCCAGTTGTAAATCACTATTTGTGACTGTTGTCGTTATCTTGTTGTCCGTGATCTGAATATTGTTGTCTATCAGCAGTTTGTTGGCTGTCACAGATCCTGTACCAGAGGCTATCAAATTCAAATCATCGTTGGACCTGTTGGCAGATATGTTGTTGCCGGAAATTGTTATGCCCGAATCAACAGCGGTCTCGTTATATAACTCCGCAAAGTTTGTATTAACTTTTTCCATTGCGGCTCGTAGAGTATCGCCTGTGCCATCGTTAGCGTTTGAACCTATGTCTATGATTAACCTCGGCATTAAATCTCCTGTAGTATCCTTATAAATTTTATCACGTGGGCATCATCACTGATTGCCACGGCTTTGAGATTGGCTTGTCCCCCACTCACATCTGCTGAAAAAGTCAAAAGAGGCAATCCAAAACTCTGCACACTTCCTGCCGAACTCACGTAGGCATTAGAGCCATCGTGAATAACATTCGCTGTAACAAATTCATACCTACTATTAGTACTGTCAGAAACACTGATAAAATATTTTCCTGATCTGTATGTTGTTGCGTCAAAACTGTCTATGGTGGCAACAGAACTTGCATTCAATGTGATAGTGTTGTCTGATATATCACTGTTTGCTATAACTATCGCTGGCAAAGTCCAAGTTAAATCTTTTGAACCATCTGTCCTCAAAAGGTAGTTGTTAGGAGCATCGGTATTGGGAATGTTGAACCCGTTAATTTTTACTATTCCTGTTCCGTTGGCATCCAGGACCACGTTGTTTGAAGAAGTGGTGTTTATGATAGTGTTGTCTTTGAACTTGACCTGGTCAACAACAAGTTCTCCTGTGCCTGATGCTTCCAGCGACAAGTCACTATTTGTCTGTGTGGCAGTGATCTTGTTGTCCATGATCTGGATGTTGTTGTCAACTTTTAAACTGCTGAATGTAATTTTTCCTGTTCCGCTTCCTACAAGATTTATGTTGCCGTTTGTAGATGTTGCAGTGATATTGTTTCCTTTGATATCTATAAATGAATCAACGGCAGTAGCATCATACAATTCTAGAAAATTGTCGTTTATCTTTTGCCCAGCGATCCTGAAAGTATCCCCGGTGCCGTCATTTGCAGTTATTCCGATATTGATATTCTGTCTTGCCATACTTAAACTATATTTATGGTTACGGAGAGACGTTCTTGAACGGATGATCACTGGGCAGATTACCCGTCAAACCCCACTTGTGGGCCAGGTATCCCTCGGCCTTCTGGAAGTCTGTTATATCAGTGCCGCCCGTGCCTGGCAGTGCGCCTACCACGAAGAATTCCGCCACCCTGCCGTCCAGCCTCTCGTTGGCCCTGTTACGCATTATCCTTATGTCCTGGTTCTGGTTGATGGAGTTGTTGTAGTCGTTGACCGGAGTGAATGCGTTGGCGCCGTCAACCCTG